>QWCE01000132.1_pt1 | contig 303518 bp, 265 predicted proteins | sample 1972531 | NCBI WGS metagenome assembly QWCE01 (sample SAMN09866716, study PRJNA288562) | Human gut metagenome isolate term4_stool, whole genome shotgun sequencing... | reverse complement strand
CTTATATTACCAAGAGTATTTGGAGCAGGGGCTGTTTGGTGGACAGAACCAGTTGTAGATTTTACTATGATAATGGTAGGTTTAGCAATGCAAGCAAAGTCTCTTTCAAATATGAATGCAAATAATTAAAAAATAAAATAAAGAAAAAAACAAAAATGGCAGAAGAATTTATTTATTAGAAGGCCAGAAGCAAAGACTTGCAATAGCATTTGTTATGTGTAAGGATTCTCGTTTGTATATTTCGACGACCTACAAGTGGTATAAATTATTTCAATATGATAAAAATTTGGGCAGCCTGTAAGCTGCCTTTATTTTTGCTTAGTTTAATGTAGCAAATCATATGATTGAAAAAAATTAACATTATATGCTATAATTAAATCAATAAATGATAATTAATACCATTTAAGCATAAGAAGGTGTAACAGTGATTTTATACAAGAGTATATTAATTGGTCTTTTGGGTTCATTCTTGATGTTTTTGGTAGACATGACCTTATATTATGAGCCTAATGATTACGATGGCAAGTCCTATTTACACCTATAATTTTTTAATTTTTACTCCACTTACTGAGGGGGTGCCGAAGGGCTTGCATATGATTATTTGCGGTGGGTGGTTTAACTTAATATATTTTATTTACTACCTATCTTTATTGATAAACTATACAAATATGAATTTATAAGCTTACAAATCAGGGATTACATTTATTATTTACAGGAGAAATTTTTATGAAACAAGAAAATCTTATTGATAAAAAAACAAAAGCTGATTACAAAAATTGGGTTCCTAAAAGATTGTTGAAGGCTAAGATTGTTGAAAGTCTTGTATGTCTTATTTTATTCATCTTATTTGGCGCAAGTGATCTCATTCTTCAAGGAAGGCAAAGGATTATCTGGGGAATTATTTTGGGACTTGCAGTCTTGATACTTTTATTCCTTTCAATTATGCTTTCTTATATGTATCGAACTTTTGATTACAAGGGCAAGAGAAAGCTCGCCAAAATTATTATAGAAGGCGTCGCAGAGTATGTAAAGATCCCGGACGGTGGACTTGGACTTGATGTAGGTTGTGGCAGCGGAGCACTTACCATAGCTTGTGCAAAAAGAAATCCAAAAGCGACTATGGTGGGTTGTGACATATGGAGTGGCTCATATAAAAGTGAATTTTCCAAGGAACTCTGTGAAAATAATGCGAAATTAGAGGGAGTAGAAAATGTGAGATTTGAAAATGGCAATGCGGTCAAGCTTCCTTTTGAAGATGAGAGCTTCGATGTAGTGACCAGCAACTATGTTTATCACAATATAACGGGGAAAAATAAACAAAAACTTTTACTGGAAACATTTCGTGTACTTAAAAAGGGCGGAGTTTTTGTTATTCATGATTTGATGAGCAAGTCAAGATACGGTGATATGAATAAATTTATGGAAAAGCTGAAAAAAGATGGCTACGAAGATGTGCAATTAATTGATACAACAAAGGATATTTTTATGAGCCACAAAGAAGCTATGTTTTTATGCCTTGGAGGCTCAACTCTTCTTATTGGGAAAAAATAAAATAGCATATGAATTACTATAAAAAAATTTAGAAAGTTGATGGGGTGTGCAAGATGAAATACAAGGGTTTTTATTTCTTATTATTTAAAGGTCCAATGAAGAAAGTTCTTATAGAAAAGTATGATAAAGCATACGCTTCAGAAATTATTAAAAATAGCAAAAAAGTTTATCGAGAACTTGTAAAAAATATGGACGATATTGGTGAGGATAATCCTATGGCATACAATGAGATGTTCGCCCTTGTCTTTGTTGCTCCATATATAGCAAGTGAGAAAAAAATTCCACCGGAGACCATCCAGGAAATGATGCGTCGCTCTCTTTATTTTGTCAAATGGTATTTTTCCTTGATTAATCTCAATACTAAAAGGGGAAAAGAGGCCAATAAGAAAAATATTCTTAAGTATTACAAGTGGTATACAGAGGAAAAAGAAAAGCTCTATCCAACGTCCTTTAAGGTTGATTTTGTGGGGGAACCCTATGAGGGTGCTTGTTATTACAGAATTACTCGTTGCCCAATTTGTGCTTATACAAAGAAGTTGGGTGTAGATGAATTAATGCCACTATTCTGTGAACTTGATGAGCTCATGATAAGCCTTCAACATGGAGTTTTACACAGAAAAGAAACTATCGCCAAGGGAGGAGACTTTTGTGATTACTTCATCTTGGGAGATAAAGAATAATAGATAATTTTATTATTAGAGAGGATATTTTTACTTGCTTTTGAAAAAAATTAAATAATGAGGAATTAAATGAACTTTATTAGCTACGGAAATAGAAATAATAAGTCAATATTATTTATTCATGGGCTTGCCTCTACTGCAGACCTATGTTTTACACCCCTTCTGCCTTATTTGCAAGATTATTTTGTAATTTTCTGTGAATTGGACGGACATTATGGGACTGATCCCAAAGATTTAACATCAATGGAAGAAACCATAGATTCAATAGAAAGTTACATTTTAAATGAATTAAAGGGATGCGTCTATGGACTCTGTGGATTTTCTATGGGAGCAACCATCGCAGTTGAGCTCATTGGAAGAGGAAATATTTCTGCTTCAAAAGTTCTCTTAGATGCGGCGATTACTGCGGAGTTGGGTCTTATGGCAACACCTTTTACCTACGCTTTTATCATTGGGACAAGTAGAATCAAAAATAAAAAACCAATTCCTAAATTTTTATTAGATAAGATTATGGGCAAGGATAATCTAAGCGTAATAGAAATGATCTATCCGAAAATTTCGAAAAATACGATTAAAAACGCCTGTAAGTTTATCTATCATTACAAAGTCCCAAAAAATTTAAGCAAGTTTTCAAATCCGGTAATGTTTTGGAGGGGGAGTGAAGAGCCTATCCCTGCTAAAAGTGAAAAGATATTAAGAGAGTATCTTCCACAAATGAAGACAGAAGTATTTGAAGGAATGGACCACGGACAATTTCTCCACGATCATCCCAAAGAATACGCGGAGAAACTAAAAATCTTTTTGGAAAATAAATAAGGAGAATATTATGGATATAACAAGAGCAATATTAGATGGAATTGCAATGGCTGCTATCTTTAATGGTGCAGTGGCAGCTTTTGTACTGATTAACCCGAGATTTTTCTTTGATTCCTATCCAAAGAAAATACAAAATTCGGCTCCGGAAAAGATGACAAAAGAAGAGAAAAGAATAAATTTAATACTTACGATTATAATTTCAGGAATCGTATTTATATATGGAGTGACCTCTCTTTTACATACGGGAATAAGAGGACTTAGAGATCTTTTCTGGATGAGCTACATTCAGTGGATAATATTAAACTTGGGAGATTTTCTCTTGTTGGATGTACTTTTATTCCAAGGAAAGTTCAAAAACAGGATAGTCATACCGGGCACAGAAGGGCATGAGGACTACGAATTTGGAAATTGGATGAAGCATTTGGCTATTAGAGAACATTTTATCTTAGTGCCATTTTTGATAATTCCAATCGTATCTATAGTCCAAGCGGGGCTAGTGATTCTACTTGGATTATAAAATAAAATTTTAAAGGTATGACGAAAGTTGTGACACAAAAGAAGTTCTAGAAATAACACTTTAAAAAATGCGACTGATATACGATAATAATAAATAAAATAAATTTAAGTAAAGAATCACAAGGAGAACAATTTGGAAATTAGAAAAATATCAAAATCAGATTTAGAAGAATTAGCAAAGTTAATGGTGGACGTCTATAATGCTCCACCTTGGAATGATAAATGGACAGCAGAAACAGCTCTGGAATCCTTAAACGACATTTCAGAATTTCCAAAATTTTTTGGCAATGTAATTGTCGATGGAAATAAAATAATTGGTGGGATAATTGGTCATATAAGAAGATATGCTTCTGAATCAACTTTTTATATTGATGAGTTTTTTATTGCTGAAAAATATAGGGGGACAGGTCTGGCAAAAGAACTTTACCAAACAAGTATAAAACAACTTCAGCAAAGAGGTGTAAGTGGTGCGTTTTTTACAACTTTAAAAAATTCTCAAGCTTATAATTTTTATCTAAAACAAGGCGCCTGGGATTTGGAAGATTCAGCATGCTTCTACCATAAATTTTAGTATCTTTCTATCAAGTAGTATAGAAGATAAGAAAGATATAGCCTTGAGAATGAAAAAATATTTAGAAAAAATGCTTATGGAACAAAATTCGAAATATATTTAAGGTACAGAACGGGAGCAAGGAATTTTTTGAGAAACCACGCAACTGAAGAAGATTTACAAGAGATGGAAGAGTTGATTAAAGAGAGAAGAGAAATGTTAAAGGATAAATAGAGATAATTCACAGTTTATCTGCACCGGAAGAAAAATCACGGTAAGAAGCTGTGGTTTTTAATTTTAGAGAGGAATAGAATGAAAAATATTGTAATTAAAAAAGGTACAATACCAAAATTAGAGAATGTTCTAAATTTATATAATGATGTTTCGTGGAGTGCGTATACTTCTAATCCGGAGCAGTTGGAAAAAGCCTTAAAAAGTTCATTGAAGGTTTGGACGGCTTGGGAAGGTGATCAATTAGTAGGCTTAGCGAGAGTCGTTGGTGATGGTTATACTATTATTTATATTCAAGATATTTTAGTTTTAGAAGCATATCAAGGAAGAGGTTTAGGTAGTCAGTTTATGAAAATGATTCTCGAAGAGTATAAAGATGTTCGACAAATTATTTTGTTAACTGATGACACTGAAAAGACGAAAAATTTTTATGAGAAAAATGGACTTAAACAGGCTAATGAATTTAACTGCGTAGCTTATATGAAATAAGATAAACACAAGAGTTCAGGCCTTCTTACGATATTAGCTCTGATAATAACTAGATTAGATTAAAATGGATAAAAAGATATAATTCACAGTTTATCTGCACACAAAAAGCCACAGCAAACGCTGCGGCTTTTTCATTCTATTTTATAATTTCATAAATTCTTTTTCCGATATTTTTCCATGCAAAGTTCTCGATTTTTTCGGAAATTTCATCCGTAAATATTCCGTCGTTCATTCTCCCGATTTGTTTCAAGATATTTTCCGCAAGTCTTTCGACATATGCGTGTATGTCTTCGGTGTACGGTTTGTCGACGTCATAGATACGAGGGAGTTTTGTAAATTCTATGATGCCGGTATTTATGAGTTCGTCACCCAGAAGTTTTTTCAGTCCCGAGATGTCCGATGCGACAACGAGTTTGTGGCATGCGAGTGCTTCGACCGCAATGAGTCCCAAGGCTTCGAAATATGACGGCAGAACAAATATGTCGCTTTCTCTCAAATGGTCCGCCATGAGTTTTTGGTTTTCGGCGTTATAGATCATGAGCCCTTCCGAATAGTTTGCCTCCATCATCAATTTCTCGCGTTCTTCTTTGGTGGACTTGCCGACAATGTGAATCTCAACATTTTTGTGCTCCTTTTCGATATAAGGAAGCGTTGCGGCAAGAGCGTAAATCCCTTTTGATTCCGTAATTTTTCCGGCGTACATTATTCTGATTTTTTCGTCCTTTTTCGCTTCGGTTGGAGGGTAGAAGACGTTTTCGTTGTAGCCACCGCCAACGAGGTGAATTTTATTTTTGTCCACTTTTAAGATTTCTTCGATTTCTTTGTGCTCCGCCGGAGTGACGGTCAAAACGACGTCGAGGTCTTTTATGTGGGTGAGCCTTTTTAAAAATTTTTCGTGTTTTAAAACCTGTCTGATGTCTGTGCCGTGACAAATGCCGACAACTTTCTTGCCTTTAAAAACTTCTCTAACCAAATCGGTCAGGAGAAAAAGATGGTGCGAGATGATTATGTCGGGGTCAAATTCTGTTTTCATTTTTTCGAGTTTTTCCCTAAAATTTTTTAGTAAAATATCGATTTCTTCTTCCGACATTTCGCTGTATATTGTTGTGTCATACGGCATTTCGTCGCTCATGCCGCAAATGTGAAACGGTATCTCAGGCGTGTCGTAAAAAACCGGTTCAATAATTTTTGCGTGTACATCTATAAGTGCATGATGCTTTTCTTCGGTTCCGAAAATTGCAGCATTTTCAATTCCAAGATTGTTAAGACTTTCGATTAGATTTGAAAAGTATACTCCGCTTCCCGTTTTTGCTGGCAATTGCGTTAAAACATGTAAAATTTTCATAAATTCCTCCAAGTGTTTAAATTTATTAAAAATATAATTTCTGTCTTTTATATACCCAAGCCGCCAATAAAATAAGATATTAAGCAAATTTAATATGAATTTATTAAAAAATTGATATAATATTGATTTTAATATATAATATAGGTAGTATTATGACGGAGGTGTTCTCATGATAAAAAGGGAGATTATAGATTCGACGATTTTGCTTCATGATCTTAATGATAGAGACAAAGAATTTTTGAGCGAAAATCTTGAAATACAAAAGTTTAAACGTGGCGATTATATTTTCCATCACATGGACGAAGCAAATTTTATGTATATTATGAAGAGCGGCGCGATGAAAATTTCTATGGATTTATCCGACGGACGCGAACAAATTTTATACATCTATAGAAAAGAAGACTTTGTTGGAGGGCTTAATCTTTTGACCGCCGACAAATATGTTTACAATGGAATTGCTCTCACAGAGAGTGAAGTTATTAAGATTTCGAAACAAATTTACAACGATTTGTTGATTCACAACGAAAACTTTTTGCGAGAAATGCTAATTCAAAGTTTTTTAAGAATCAGAAAATCCGAAGAGCTCATTGACAGACTTTGCGTTATAAACGGCGACATGAAAGTTGCAAAAGGGCTCATCGACTTGGTTCACATGAGCGGGAAAAGGGAACCGGACGGAAGTTTTCTAATAAGTCCGCACATGAACAGAACGGAGCTTGGAAGTTACACCGGTCTTGCAAGAGAAACTGTCACAAGAAAGCTTTCATATTTTGAAGACATGGGATATATTGAACTGCTTCCAAAAGGGGCGATAAGAATTCTCGACATGGACTCTTTAAGAGACCTCACAATTTAATTTTAAATTATATGAATGCGGATTTATCTCTGCATTCTTTTTTTATATGTTTCGAGCACAGGTCGCAAAGTTTCTCATATTGTAAAAAAGTGCACGTTTTGATATAATTAAAACATGAATGAAGATATAAAAATTCGGAAAATGAATATTAAGGATGTACTTTCGATGCGCTCTTTCGGGAATAATAAAAATCCTCTTTTAATAAGTTATGATTTTTGGCCGAGGAGTTTTACCGAATGCGGTTATTGGTACTTAAAGAAAACCGAAAAGAAGGACAGGAGATATTTTGTCGCTTCTATCAAGGGGAAAATTATCGCATACTTATCTTCGAAGGACATCAATATGGACGAGGGAACATCGGTTTTGGGACTTGTTCTCGATCCGAATTTCCAAAGTTGCGGTTATGGAAAACGAATCATGGAAAAATTTCTCGCAATGTATTTTGACGACTACGGTTTTGACGAGATGACTCTTACTGTTGACATGTTCAACGAGAGAGCTTTTCGACTTTATAAGTCTTTGGGATTTAAAGTCGTGGGTCGCGGTTACCAAATTTTTGACGGCGAGAGGTGGCAGATTTCCAAAGGTGACGAAAAGTTTTTTGTCTTCAAAAAGGGACGCATATTATCCAAAATGCGGAAAATGAAAATTTCGTACGAAGATTTTTCTTTGTAGATTGGGGGAGAGATTTTGAGATTTATTGAATCAGAAAATTTAATACCAAGAAGGACGTCAATAAGTAATCTTTTTTTCAATACATTTTTAAAGGATGCGACAGGAGATGCTGTGAAAGTTTATCTCTATGCGTATTATCTTTGCAAGGAAAGCATTGCAATGACCAAAGAGGATTTTGCAAAGAGCCTTCATATGGAGGATGATACAATAGAAAGTGCAATAAACTATTGGATGAACATGGGTCTAATTGAGATGAAAGACGGAGACATGATTTTCCACGATCCGGATTCGCTCACGCTAAAAAATATTGTGACGACGGTTCCGCAAAAGACTGAGGACCCGGAAATGAAACTTATTGAAGCAAACAGAAATCCGGAGATAAGAGAGATGTTCCGTCAAGCGGACTATATTGTGAGGAGATCTCTCGTTCCGGAGGAAAAGAAGAAATTTATCACATGGATCGAGACTTATCACATGTCGATTGAGATGATTCTTCATGCACTCAGTTATGCTTACGATGAGCAAGGTGTAAAGCATCTCGATTATGTAGAGGGCATTTTAAGACGTTGGTATGATGCGGGTTACACTAATCTCGATGATGTTATAGATAATACAAATATGATTTCAAGTACGATGGAAATTGTACGGAAATCCTTGAATTTCAAACAGTCGCAAATGACGGAGCCGGTCAAAGAAATGATTGAAAAATGGAAGACTGAGCTCGGATACAGCGACGATATAATCTCGCTTGCGTGTGCACAAACAGTAAACATCAGAGAACCGAATGTCAGATATGTTGACGCAGTCCTTCGTGCATGGCACGATGAGGGCGTGACGGATCTCGTAGGGGCGAGGGCGGCGATTGAAAACAGACCGCAAAGACCGTCGGGCGGCGGAACTTCGAAACTCGACGACTATTATATGACGACCGAAAGGCAGACTGACGAATACTCCGACGATGAACTGAAAAAACTTCTCGGTTTAAGAGGGGGTTTATAGATGAATATCAGAGAACAGGTTGAAATGAAGCTGAAGGGACGACGTGAGAAGAATTCGCACGACAGCATTCAAAAGAAAAACGAGGTCCTTTCGAAATATCCTGACATTTTAAAGCTCGAGAGCGACGCTCGTGACTATATGGTCGGTGCGATGACAGGCGGAGAAATAAATACAAAATATTTTGATGAACTCATAGATAAGAAAGAAGCTCTCATCGACAAATATGGCATACGCGAGGAGTTAAAGCCGATTCACGACTGTTATATTTGCGGCGACCGCGGCTATCTGAGCGATGGAAGCATGTGCAACTGCCTTAAAAATCTTTTGGAAGAGGAATATTTTAAAGTCGGTGAGTCAAGCAGAATAATAAAAAATGCAACCTTCGCAAATTATAATCTGGAAATTTTTTCGGACAAAATTATGCCGGGAGCCAAGATTTCGCTTCGTGATTATATGAAAGAAAAACTCGAAGAGGCAAAAGAATATGCGGAGAGTTTTACCGGCAAGGGAAGCGGACTTTTGTATTTCGGAAAAAGTGGCACCGGAAAAACATTTACAACCGGTGCAATTGCAAATAGAATCAGAGAACGTGGTTTTACAGTTCTTTATATGACTGCGGTTGAACTCATGGATGCGGTTAAAGAAAAGGACTACTCGAACAATACCGGCGACGGTGAAACAAAATATCAACTCATAAAAGATGTGGACCTATTGGTGATTGACGACCTTGGAACGGAACTCGCAACGCCGTACACAGCTTCGGCACTTTTTGACATTGTAAATTACAGGTCGGGACTCGAAAAGCCGGTCATTTATTCCACAAATTTTGAATTGACACAGCTTTCAAAGAGATATCACGACAGAATTTTCAGTAGAATTACCGGCTCTGTGAAGCTGGTTGAATATTTTGGAAATAATATTAGATATATAAAAAAAGGAGAATAAGATGTTAGATATTAAAGACATTAGAAATAATTATGAATTTGTAAAGGAACGTCTTTCGGTCAGAGGCAAGGAATATCCTCTAGAAGAACTTAAAACACTCGACGAAAAAAGACGTGAAATAATTGGAGTTGTAGAAGAAAAGAAAGCATATCAAAACGAAATTTCGAAAAAAATTCCGATGATGAAAAAAGAAGGCAAGGACACCGAAGAAATTTTTAAGGAAATGAAGGAACTTTCAAACGAAATCAAGAGTTTCGATGAAGAGCTTCAAGGTATTGACGAAAAAATCAGAGAAGTAATTTTGGAAATTCCAAACCTTCCTCACGAAAGCGTTCCGAGAGGAAACGATGACACGGAAAATATAGAAATGGTAAAGGTTGGAACTCCACGTGAATTCGATTTTGAGCCGAGAGCACACTGGGACATCGGAACTATGAACGACTGGCTCGACTTTGAAAGGGCAAATAAGATTACGGGAAGCAGATTCTCGATTTTTAAAGGATTCGGCGCAAAACTTGAACGTGCATTGACACAATTCATGCTCGACCTTCACACAGAAAAACAAGGATACACAGAAATGAGCACGCCTTTTATGGTAAACCGCGACAGCATGATTGGAACGGGGCAACTTCCGAAATTCAGCGAAGATATGTACCAACTCGAAAGAGATGACTTCTATCTCGTGCCGACTGCAGAAGTGCCGCTCACAAACATGTATAGAGGTGAAATTTTAAGCGAAGATGACTTGCCGATTTACATTACTGAATACACTCCATGCTTCAGAAGGGAAGCGGGAAGTGCCGGTCGTGACACAAGGGGGCTTATAAGAAACCACCAATTCGACAAAGTCGAACTTGTAAAATTTGTAAAACCGGAAACATCATACGACGAACTCGAAAAGCTTACGATGAATGCAAGAGAAGTTTTGGATTTACTGAAACTACCATACAGAGTTGTAACCCTTTGCGGCGGCGACTTGGGATTCTCGAGTGCAAAGACATACGACATCGAAGTTTGGATGCCGAGCTACGGTAGATATGTTGAAATTTCGAGCTGCTCGAACTTTGAAAACTATCAAGCAAGACGCTCCAACATAAAATATCGTCCGAAAGACGGGGGCAAAGCTGAATTTGTTCACACATTGAACGGAAGTGGACTCGCAGTCGGAAGAACATTTGCCGCACTCGTTGAAAACTACCAAAAAGAAGACGGCACAATCGAAATTCCGGAGGTTTTAAAACCATATTTCGAATCGAGATTAAAATAATGAAAAAATATAGAAAAATATTAATGGTAACGGCGTTTATGATGCTGGTACCATTAACTGCATCCGCGAAAGATGTAAAGTTGTGGATTGACGGAAACTATGTGACGGGAGACGTCGCACCCCAAATTGTAAACGACAGAACCGTCGTTCCGCTTAGAATGATTTCGGAGAGTTTGGGACTTACTCCGGTTTGGAATGAACATGAACAGTCGGTCGCAATCGAAGCTCAAAACATTTCGGTCATTTTTAAAATAAATGACATGAACTATGTCTTAAGCGGCGAAAAGAAACAAATGGACGTCGCACCGCAAATCATAAGTGACAGAACGTTCGTGCCTCTTCGTGTTATCGCCGAAGTTTTCGGTAAAAAAGTGGATTGGGACCAAAAGAACGAGACCGCAATTGTGGGAGAAGGATATGTTCCACCTGCTGAAACTGAAATTTCGTTTGAAAAAGCGACTGTGAAAAATGTGGTTGACGGCGACACAATTGTTGTCGACATCGATGGGGCCGAAAAGAAAGTGCGTTTTGTCGGAATCGATGCGCCGGAAATGAGCACGCCGAACGGAAACACATCGAAAAAATTTACGGAAGACACGATTTTAAACAAGACCGTTTATCTCGAAAAAGACGTGTCCGAAGTCGACAAGTACAACCGACTCTTGAGATATATTTGGCTCGTTTCGCCAAACGGAATAGAAATAAACGAAAATACTGTCAGAGAAAATATGCTGAACGGAAAAATGGTTGCAAGCGGAATGGCTGCTTCAAAAACTTATGCACCGGACACAAAATACCAAAACATTTTGGATAAATTGCAAACCGATGCGGTAAACAATAAGCTCGGCATGTGGGCACCTGCTCCGACCGGTGCGGTTGTAAGCACGCACAAAGTCGAAGGTTGGGGTCTTCAATTCGGCACATTCGTTCCGGAAAACAGAACGAAAATCGAAAGAAAACAAAACGGCAAGACTTACTTCGCCGACACGACACAAGGATATATAAAAGGAAATGCAAGTTCGAAGAAATACCATCTTCCGGGCATGCAAGGCTACGATAAAATCAGCGTTGTGAATGTCTGCTTCTTTAAAACTGAGGAAGAAGCGATTGCAAAGGGATTTGTAAAAGCGAAAAAATAATGATCGCCCCAAATTTCGGAAACGAGATGTGGGGCTTTTTTAATGCAATTGTCTTGGCAGCTGCAATAATAAATAAAAAAATGATTTTTAAAAAATGGGTAAATATAAATATAAAGGATAATTTTAGTTAAGGGTGATGGAATTATATGCAAAGCTTTAAAAAATACAAAATAGACTACTCGGGTGGAGCACTTTATGTCGAGAATATAAATTGGAATGACAAAGGACTTGTTGTGGAACTCGAAAATGATAACTGCGAAATAATAAAACTCGTTTTTGAAAGCACGGTCTATCTTTATATAAACACAGCGGAGAGTTATAAGCCGGAGTTTTGGATTGAAAATCCGGAGGATTACTATCCGTTCTTGTACTCGGAAAACTCTAAAAAGATTCTCGAGCTCAAAAAAGAAGCACCGCATATTGAAAACGAAAAAATAATTCACATTGCAATTGTCGGAATAGATAATATCGTTGAAGTGCTTACTTCGGATTTTCCGAAAATTATTTTATAATTAACTATTAGTTAAAAAACGCAACATTGTCGTGAAAAAGAATTCAATAATATATCTATTTATTTTAAATTTACGTACAAAACAAATTTGCATAAAAATTTTCGACGAAATAAAAATAGATTTTACTTTATTTAAGAGTTTTAAGAATATTTGGTTAATATTTATGGTATAATATAAGAGAATGTAGATTTAAACAAATGGTTTTATATAAATTTATACGAGGGGGCTTAAGAATATGAACAAGAATTTTTTAACGAGGATAATCTCATTTGTGTTGGCAGCAATGATGATATTGACATCACTGCCCATTAACACATTTGCGGAAACAGGTGAACCCAACACGGGTAATACCGAAAAGAAAACGATAAATTATGACGAGACGCCTATTGGTAAAGAACAAATCAATGGCGACTTGGAGGTTAAAGTGGCAAAACCGGAAGATGAACAGACGGCGGAGGATTTAGTTGAAAATCCGAAAATGCCGAAGTTGTACACTTTACGTGCGGATTATAAAGTTCAACGTGGAGATAACGAGATAATCAGTTACCAACCATATATTGTGACGGTTGGGGATTATGATTATAAATATACTGATCAAAAAGGTGTTGAACAAAAAGTCTTAAGTGATGCAGAAAAGGCGAAAATAAATAAGGATATTGATCTTCCGGAGCTTGATGGATATAGTGCGCCGACTCCGAGATTTCATGTAAATTACAAATACATTAAAGAAAACGCTGAACAAAAAAACGGCGAACATCCGTATGTATATAATCCTAAACCAAACGATATCAAGGTAAGACATGTATTTCAACATTTAGATGATATTGAAAAGTATGGTGGAGAAGGTGCCACTAAAGAGGATATCAAAGAGGTACAAAGTGGACTTACAGGTGCAATTTTAAATATTCAGGCATTAGATGACGACAAAATTCCGGGATACGAACCTGAGAGCAATACAATTACAACTCAAGTTCCGGAATCGAATGCTGAATTCGAAGTTGTATTTCGCTATAATCGCAAACATTACAACTTAGTTTATGACACTAAAGAGGGAACTCCTATACCGAGTAGAACTGTTTATTTCGAACAAGTTATACCGGCTCTTGCCGATGTTGAAATCCCTAAGAAAATTGGCGCTAAACTGGTCGGTTGGCAACCGTCTAAAGATATTGAAGGAAGCATTAATAATGTCAACAAAATTTACAAAGCCGGAAAAGTAATAAAGGATAATGATGAAAATCCGGTGTTGGATTTAAAAGCAAATCTAAAAATGCCTGCAAGTGATATTACTTTTACAGCCGTTTGGAAGGATAATGAAAAAGCGGACTACGCAATTCAATTTTGGGCAGAAAAAGCAGACCATGCGGACGGTGCAAGTCTAATGGACAAGTACGACTATATGGGCACTCGTGTGTACGAAAATGCAGACACAGGATTCACGCCAAACTTGGAGAAAGAACCTATAAAAGGAATAAAGTTCCCGGACCTAGACCAAGCTCGTCTAAATAAGATATGGAAAGGGGATAGGTTTAACAGGGGAAGAAATCTTTATCTAAATAAGTTTTTTGTCTATAACAAAGATTTAACAGATGAGCAAAATAAAGACCCTAAGACAAATATTACAAAGACGGTTTCTGCAACAGGTAAAACTGTATACAACATCTACTACGACAGACAAGTCTACGACCTATACTTCACTAAGTCTAATGCACAACCAGATAAAAATACCATCTACCCTGAAATTTGGGGATATGACAAAGCAAAAGGTGAAGCGGTAATGAAGGGCGGACCTGGTAATCCTTATCATTACAAGGCGAGATTCAACGAGATGATGTACAAGTGGCCAAACGATGCTAAGCAAACTAAGGGCTTCACACCTGGCTACCAAAGCTTTGGTTGGGGACCAAACTATACCACTCCAAATTGGCCAACACACCTTGACACACCACCATACAGACTAAATGCTGAGGAATTCCTGGATATGGATAATTATACCAGTTGGGGTGGCTATACTAAGCACATAGATAAGGGCGACGGCACAACGATCGATTTAGAACCAATCGATTTTACAACCCTTTCCTTCGGTATTAAGCAGGATCATCCATCTATCCCTCACCACATGGACTTTTGGATGGACGGCTTTAAGAAAGGCGAAACCATCATCCGCTACGACCTTGTTAGGACCAAGGCGGACACCGCCGGTCTGGACTATGGCCACAAATACCCGATAGTTACAGGCTTTACACCTTATGGCTATGAACCTAATAATCCTCAAAGTGGATGGCCGGTAATCAAAGAGGGTAGTGAGGAGAATGGCCGTGTGGATGAAGATGGAATTGATAAACTAAACGATGAGCGTGATGAAATCACACCTAACACTAGTGGGACATACTATAATAACCAAGGAATACAACTCCCTATCGGTCAGCTAGACTTTATACCCGTTTTCTATAGCAATCAAGACGATTATGGCGATCCAATAGATGGCGGTAAAGCATTTACAGAAAACGGCTATCTTCAATTCAAATACACTCGTAACAAGTACCCACTAAGGTTTAACTACGACCCGTCAATTATTAGAGACGACAGTTACTTTAATGATACAAACCAACTTGAAACGTTTTATGAATTCCCACTAAAGGCTCTAAGTCCTGATGTAGATTCAAATGATGAGTATAAGAAAGTAGATACAAAGGAAGGTCCTAAGAACTTATTAGATAATCCGGAAAACTTAAAGAAATTAGGCCTTACAGACCTTGTTTTCACAGATCCTAAAGATGGCAAGTTAAAAGTTAAAAGACCAAAGGGTCTTTCAGCTCAAATGGTATTTAAGGGTTGGGCACTGGACCCTGCCGGAACAAAACTGATTTGGCAAAACAAGGGCGAAACTATGCCTTTCCACCCACTAAACCTCTATGCTAAGTGGGGAGAACCTGACTATAAGTGGAAGGTAACCTTCGATCCGGACGGTGGAGTACTAGAAAACATTAAGGAAGAAAACCTAACTCAAGAACGCAAGACTATACAAGAAGGCGACATTGGCCAAGAAGAGATTAAGACATATCCTGAAAAAGGATATAACGGAAAAGAATTACCGGATGAAGAAGATGTCGATAAAGAGAAAAAACCACAAGTTTTCACAGTTATTCAACGCCAAAAGTTAATAGAGCCTAAGATCCCTAAAAGAGAAGGTTACGACTTTATGGGGTGGGAATTTGTAAGATACAAAAAAGATGACAATGGCGAAGATACGGATACTGTAGATACTTCGTACAGGGACACTTACAAAGTGCCGGAGCTATACTCATTCGGTAACGACGTTGTTTCCAATGTACATCTAAAAGCCATTTGGGTTAAAAATAATGTTTTAGATATAAAAGCATACCACCATTTCTTGACTCTTGATTTCGATGAGTACAAGGTTGTCGAACAAAGACTTCCGAACAGAAGAGCAGGTTCATATACTGCTGCTGTTGGAAGTATGCAAGGTACAGATTATCTTCTCATCTCTACTAAGGATGAATTAAAAAAACTTGAAGATAAATCAAAATCATATAGGAACTATAAGGAGCTTACGAGCACTTTAAATCCGGTTGGAAGAACAAACACATATACACAAGTGTTGAGAATTGAGCCTACTGAAATAAAAAATCCGACAACCGGAAAGTATGAGCCTAATCCTGACGCAAAAGTAAATGTATTCCACTTTTACTACAGACCGTTTAGAAAAAGAGAGTACAAGGTTAACTATATAGATGAACGTGGTAAGGAAGAAATCGAAAAGTTCTTTAGAGATTTAGGGCTTGAAGATATTAATAATCTTAAAAAACTTAGGGAACTTTTAGAAGATGAAAACTTTAAAAAACTAAAAGAAGAAGAACAAGAAGAAAAAAAAGAAGAAATAATTCTGGATGCAATTAAAGGAAACAAAAAGAAGTTTGAAAATAAGAGAGAAGATTTTGAAAAAATTATTAAGAAATACCAGGTTATTGAACCGGAAGATGTTATAAACGGCAACCGTGATTACGATGCGAGAAACTATAGAAAAATTACTGGTTGGAAATTAACAAGTGCACCACAACAACAATTATTCTTCGATGTTGGCAAGGATAACGAATTTCTAGGCATAAATGGCACCGGAGCAGATCAAGTTTTCTTCTATTACAAGGACGTAAGAGTTATAGAAGTTCCAAAAGACGGCGAGACTCCGGATGGTTATGTAAGAATTACATTCAAGGCTGACAAGGGCGGTTCTTTCGGCAAGGATGCTGAAGGTAAAGACATTACAGAACTCCACTATGATGTAATCAAGGGTCTAATCTCGGATAAGCTTCCGGTTCCACAATTGCTCGGTGAAGGAGAAACTGCAGATAAAGAAAAGTACTACATCACACCGGATGATGGAAAGAAGTTTGTAAAGTGGGACAATAAAGTATTATTAAACAAAAATACTGTCATTGAAGAAAACTATACATTCATTGCATACTTCGACTGGTCAGACCTAAAAGTAAGCTCAAATGGCATAGTGACTACAGAATCTTTTAAAGATAATAATCCAATAAAGGGTAGCAAAATTGCAAACATAAATGCAAAAGATTGGTCTAATAATTTTGCTCCAACTATTGATGACTTAAAGAAACAACTTAATTTAACTGTAAATGATAAAGTGGAAACTGATGTTGATACGTATCTACACGTAAAGTTTACTGACGAGAATGGTAAAGAATTAAAAACTGATGATGACGTTTTAAAATTACTATACGAGCAAGGTAAAAAAGACAAGGACGAGCTAGTTCGTACAGTAAATATAAAGGTGCTGGTAAAATTTAAAAATGCTTCTATTATTGATACAGAAACATTGATTAAAAACAGAATTGTACCTATAGAAAAAGAAACAGAAGCAAAAATAGCAGCTCAAATTAAAGCTACAGAAGAAGAAATAGCGACTCTGGAAAATCAAAAATTAAAAGAAAAAGAAGAACTTGAAAAGCAATTAACAGAACTTAAAAAAGATAGCGTTAAAAACGCAGCTCAAATTAAAGCTACAGAAGAAGAAATAGCAGCTCTAATCAAGGACACAGAAGCAAAAGTAGCAGAAATAGAAAAAGAAAAAGAAGCAAAAGTAGCAGAAATAGAAAAAGAAAAAGAAGCAAGTATAGAGACTGAAATAAAGAAATTAAGTGAAGAGAAAACAGTAGAAAAAGAAGAACTTGAAAAGCAATTAGTAGAACTTAAAAAAGATAGTGATAAAAATGCAGCATTGATTAAAGCTACAGAAGCAAAAATAGCAGCTTTAAGGGAAGAAATAAATAACATAGCTAAAATTAATGCAGGCAATGTCGATTTTGGAGATGATATTACAACACAAAAGCTAGACATACCTGTGAAGGTTTACAAGAACGTTTACGAAGCCCTTACAGGAACAGCAAAACCGCTATTCTTAAGCGAGGCGGAAAAAGGCGAGCTTAAAAATATTACCGGAGAGTATGTAAAAGTTACAGTTGCTCCGACGGGCGATCTGAGTTCGAAAGACAACAAGGTTTACTATGTAAACAAAAATGCGTGGGTGGAAATACCTGAACTTAAACTTACGGAAGATGAAAAGACAAAGCTTGGGTTTACTAATTGGTCGTCAGATAAGGACGCACAAAATGAAGATGGAAAACAAAAAGGCGTATTCAATTTTGAAAAACGTCATAAATTTACAGAAGACACGGTAATAAGTCCTGATTTTTCGGATGATGTAATACCTGCTGATAAAGAAGGCAGTAAGCCGGACGGAGCACCAAACAATTTTGTAAAAGTTACGATTAAAACAACGGATAAAGCAACAGATGAGACAGCTTATGAAAAAGTATTTTGGGTAAATCCTGCAAAAGAAGTTGTAATTCCTGTTACAAAGCCGAAAGGAAAAGACGTTTCCGTATCAAAAGACAATCCGAAAGCATTTACCTGGGTCTTTATAAAGTGGACATCAGATGAAAAACCATCAAGAACTTGGAGCGAAAATGTTGATTTGGGAATAAGGGCAAAGTTTGAAAAAGAAACTGTCATTACAGCAAACTATGACAAGAGCATATTTGAACAAGGCACTGTTGTTGCTGAAGAGCTTGTAGCATACGAGTCTACAAAAGACATTAATGACTTTATTCCTACAGAAGAGGCTCTAAAAGAACAAGTAAAAGTTATAGATGCCAATGGTACTGCTGTTGCACTACCAAATGATGCAAAACTTGAACTTGTATTAGATTCAGCTGCAGAACTTTATGACAAATTAAAAGAAAAAGATAATGAAAATGATGAACCTACTAGAATTGAATATGTAAAAGCTAAAGTAACTTTCAAGAATGGTGAAGTTCAAGAAGTAGAAATACCTATCAAGGTTATAAAGAACATCTACGAAGCAAAGACCTTGACGAAAAAACCTTACTATGTACCGGAGGAATATGTAAGAGTAGTTCTTAATCCGACAAGTTTGGCAACAGATCCGCAAAAGACTTACTTCTATGTAAATCCACAAGCTAAAGTTGTAATTCCGGGAAATAATCCGAAAGGGGTAGGCGACAGCAAGTTTATTAAGTGGACAATGAAAGCTGATAGTGCAAGTGGCAATGGTGCAGACTACACACTTAGTGCAAGACATCAATTCACAGAAGCGTCTACAATCACAGCCCAATACTCAGCAGATGTAGTGCCTCAAGAAGGAACTACAAAACCTGAAGGCGTACCAGATAATTTTGTTGAAGTAAAATTCGTTCCAACAAACAAAGCTCAAGATACTACTGAAAAGATATACTGGGTTAACCCTGCAGTAGATGTTAAGATTCCTATAGAGAATCCAAAAGGAACTCAATACTATACATTCAAAGAATGGAAGATAGGAGACGTTAATAACGGAGAAACTTACAATCCGGAAACTCCTAAGAAGTTTGAAAAAGCGACAACAATTACTGCAACTTATAATGAGTCCAAGAATGTAATTCCTTACAACCCAACTGAAACTGATCCAATGCAAAGACCGGATGGTTATGTAAGAGTAAGCTTTGCAGCAGATGATGGATTAGAATTAACAAATGTAAAACATTATTATGTTAAGAAAAACGCAGGCATTAAACTTGGCAATGCAGAACTTGTAAAACCAGGATACAAAGAAGAAACTGGTTATAAGTTTGATAAGTGGGATAAGGAAGATACTTTTGAAATCAAAGACCAAGATGTACTTGTAACAGCAAAGGCAACTGCATTACCTGATTACGATACAACAGAACACCCTGGCTATAAAAAGGTAACTTTTGTAGCAGATGCGAATGGTGAGATAAGAGAAAATGGCAGTAAGGTAGACGAAAAAGTTTACTATGTAAATCCTAATAAATATGTAAACTTACCAGCACCTACACCAGTAGCTGACACTGGATACGAGTTTAGCACTTGGAGCAAGCCAGAAGATGATAATTTCAGTTTAGCAAACTTTGTTAAATATGAAGGGGATACAACTATAACTGCAAAATTCAACCCTAAATATTCAGTTATTCCTAAAACAGATGACAGCGTTGTAAAGCCAAATGGTTTTGTAACAGTTACATTCAAATTTGACGATACAAGCAAAGATCACGGAAAATTAGAGGGTATCACAACATATTTTGTAGATCCAAAACAATATGTGACACTAAAGCCACCGACAGCAAATCCAAACATAGGATACAAGTTTGAGTCTTGGAGTGCAGATGCTAAAAATCCTACAAAATACGATGGTGATACAACTATAGTATGCAAATTAACTAAACTAGATGACGTCATTGTAGCAACTGAAGATGATGATATTCCACCGGGATATGTATTGGTTTATTTTGATGCGGGGAGTAAAGCAAAAAAAATCACCGGTCAAGACATTTATTATGTAAATCCGAAGGCTAATATAAAACTCGGCGACACCAGACTTAAAGAGCCTACAGTAACTCCAAATATTGGATACACATTTGATGGGTGGGATAAAGATGCGAATGAAGTTATTAAAGAGACGACTTTTGTATTTGCTAAGTATAAAGAAATTCCTGATACAGTACTCAAGACAAAAAAAGCTGATGAGTCGGAAAAACCGGACGGATATGTGACAGTAAACTTTGTGGCTGGAGATAATGGAAAAGTTGAGCCAAAAACTTATTATGTAAATCCTAATAAGTATGTAAAGCTAGATCCACCAGCAACACATCCTGACGGAAACTATGAATTTAGCTTGTGGGATCCAGATGTAAGAAACTTTACAAAATATGAAAAGAATACAACTATAACTGCAAGATTTAGATTAAGAAACCTTGTAACACCTAATGTAAATGGAATTGTACAACCAGTAAACACTATAAAAGTAACGTTTAAGATTAAAGATGATGATATAAGTAAAGGCTCGTTAGACGGGGTTAATGAATACTATGTAGTAAAAACCACAGAAGTAACTATAAATCCACCTAGAGCTTTAGCGAACGTGGGCTATGAATTTGAAAAGTGGGACAAAGATACTACAAAACCTACTGTATATACTGAAGATACAACTGTGGAAGCAAGCTTTATTGGATTTGATCCAGTACTTCCATCAACAGATAAGAATGGAATTGCGATTGCAAAACCTCGTGGATATATAGCAGTTCACTTCCTTGGAGGAGAGCATGGATTGCTATCTGGAGAGACAACTTACTATGTAAATCCAAATGCTGGCATAAAATTAGAAAGCATAAAGAAACCAAGCGTTATTGCAAAGACAGGATATAAATTTAATGATAGGTGGGATAAACCTGACACAACTAAGATCGAAGGAAAAGAGGACATTGAAGTTACTGCTCAGTACGATCCACTTCCTGACATAATTACAGCCGGACCTACACAAACGGCACCGGAAGGCTATGTTGTTATCATATTTAAGACAGATGGTAACGGCACTATGACAAGCAGGATAACAGACGAGTATGGTGCTAAAGCTATAAACGTTAATGAGATAGTATACTTTGTTAATCCTAATAAAAATATCAAGCTTACAAAGGAAGCTGCTGATCCAAATCTATTGCCAGTGCCAAACACTAATCCAAAAGAAAACTTTGAGTTCGACACTTGGTTTGAAGATATCAACATTACAGACCCGATAATAAGAGGTAGAGTACATGTTGCTAAGTTTAAACCTGTCAAAGTAAAATTAACTTACAAGGCTGAAGGAGAAGGCGTAACAGGAACGGCACCTCCGGCGATTACAGTTGATTATAAAACGAGTGTAAGGCTTGCAGGCAAGGGCGATCTTGTTAAGGAAAATGCAAGTTTCAAAGGCTGGAAGATTGGCGATAAAATTTATCAAGCCGGAGACGAAATCATATTAACAGAAAATATAACAGCAATTGCACAATGGACGGATGATAAGACTATTATCGAATACGATCCGGTTAATAATCCTAAAACAAGACCGGATGACACTTATGTAAGAGTCACATTCGCAGTTGAAAAGGGATTAAATTTTAAAGAGTTCAAAGCATATTATGTTAAGAAGAATGCCAGAATAAAACTTGGCAATGCAGAACTTGCAAAACCTGAATATAATGAAGAAACCGGATACGAGTTTAATAAGTGGGACAAGGAAGATAGTCTTGAAATTAAAGAGTCTGACATACTTGTAACAGCAAAAGCTACAAAGCTTAACACAGCTATCCCGGAAAAAGATGATGAGGGTAATCTTAACACTAAACCGGACGGCTACAAGGAAGTAGTATTTAAGGTCAAGGATGAAGACCAATCTAAAGGCTCATTAGAAGGCGTTACAAAGTTCTATGTAAATCCAAATGAATATGTAACTATAAATCCGCCGACAACAAATGCAAATACCGGTTATGAATTTGGAGCATGGGATAAGGACGCAACAATCCCAACGGTTTATAAAGATGAAGTAACAACAATTACTGCAAGCTTTAATCAAATTAAAGATGTTATTCCAAAGACTAAAGATAACGACTCAGAAAAACCGAATGGATATGTGACGGTTACTTTTGAAATTGAAGGCGAAGGCGGAAAGATTGTTGATGGAGAAACTATCACTTACTTTGTCGATCCGAATCGTCAAGTAACAATTCAACCACCAACAACCAATGCAGATACCGGTTATAAATTCAATGCTTGGGATAAAAATACAACTACTCCAACAAGTTATGCAGTTGATACAACAGTAAAGGGAACTTTCACAAAACTTAAAGACATTATTCCTGCAACTGATGATAATCCTAAACCGGATGGTTATGTAACAGTGAAATTCGACAAGGGTGAACATGGAACAAAGATAGAGGGACAAACAGCTTACTATGTAAATCCTAAGGCAAATATAACTCTCGGAGATAAAAATATAGTCAAACCAACAGTAAGTCCGGAAACAGGATGGACGGCTGATGGTTGGGACAAAGAAGATACTCAACCTATAACTGGAGACTTAACGGTAACTGCAAAATATGCTCCTATTGATGATGTAATTCCAAAGACAAAAGATGATGAATCAGATAAACCGGATGGCTATATCACAGTAACTTTTGTTAAGGGCAAATATGGAAAAGAATTAACAGGACAAGCAGTTTATTATGTAAATCCTAACAAGGCAGTTGTATTGGAAGATAAGGCACCGGAAGTTACACCAAACACAGGCTTTGATTTTGCAGGTTGGGATACTTCAATAGATAAAGCTATCCAATACAAAGACAAAGATGTAATCAAAGCTAAGTACAACGCCAAGGGCGATGTAATTCCACAAGAAAAAACTGACGGCTCAGATAAGCCGGCAGGATATTGAATTGGGATAAGGACCTTACTCAAACATTTACTAAAGATGAGACAATAACAGCAGAATATACTTCTAAGGATGATATAATCCCACAAAAGAATACTGACGGCTCTGACAAACCGGATGGATATCACACAGTAACATTCAAATCAGTTAACGGAAGTCTTGAAGGAACAACAACTTACTATGTAAAACCTAATGTAGAAGTTGATTTAACTGATACTGCAAATGCAATTACTAAAAAAGCAGATGTAGGTTATACAGCAGAAGGTGGAACTTGGGACAAACCGTTAAAGGCAACATTTAATGACGGAGACGTTATTACATTTACTTTCAAAAATTTAGAGGATGTTATTGAAGACAAAGGACAAGAAAAACCGGAAGGCTATGTAACTGTTAAATTTATTCCGACAGCAAATGCATTAGACTCTAAAGAAAAAGTTTACTATGTAAATCCGAAGGAAAATGTAACACTACCAATTGCTGACCCTGTAGGTAAAGAAGTGACAGATGCAAGTGGAACTAAGTACACATTTAACTTCAAACTTTGGACAGTCACAAGAGGAACGGTGGCAACTTGGGAAAAAGGCGCAACAGTTTCAGGTGTATTTATTCAAAACACCGAAATAACCGCAAAGTACAATATAGAGTATAAACAATTGATTAAAGGTCCTGTTCCAAAGGATAATGTGGTAACAGGAAAAGATGAAACTCCAAATCCTGAAGATTTAATCAAAAATATTACGGGAAGTGGCGAAAAAGATTCACTACCGGACGGAACTACTTTCAGATACAAAGACGACAAGAAACCTGATTTAAGCAATCCGGGCAAGACTACAGTCGAAGTTGAAGTAACTTATCCGAGCGGCGCAACAACTATTGTAGAAGTACCGATTACTGTGGTCGACAATGTAGTTCCGCAAATTGGAACAGAAAAACCACTTGTACCGGACAAATATGTAAAGGTAACAGTTGACACAACAGACAAGGCAACTCTTAATACAAGATTTATAAAAGTATTTTGGGTTAAACCGAATGTTGAAGTTACCCTACCGGATATTCTTGCACCGACAGGAAGAACGATAACGGATTTAAAAACTAAAGTTACAAATACAAACAATTTCATTAAATGGCAATTAGTTGGAAGTGATCCTGCAAAATTCTATAAATCAGAAATTACTGATACTTTCATAGAAGATTCCAAAATAGTTGCAATATATGAATTCAATGACAATTTGAAACCGCAACCTAACAATAATCAAATTATTCCAAAAGGTTCAAGTCCAGATGCAAAGGACTTCATCAATAACCCATACAATGACAAAGATCCTAAAAACAAGGAAAATCTTCCGCCGGGAACAAAGTTTGATTTTGTGCCGGGAACAGAACCTGTCACAGAAACACCTGGAACAAATAAAAAAACAAAGATAAAAGTAACTTATCCAAACGGAGAAGTGAAATATGTTGATGTAACTTATAATGTAACGGAAGATGTTGTTGAACAAAAAGATCCAACAAAAAAACCGGATGTACCGGATAACTTTGTAGAGGTTGTAGTTGATACGACGGATTTTGCAAAGGGCAATTCTTACTATGTAAAAACTTATTGGGTAAATCCTGAAAAGATGGTCGAATTACCTGCATCTATACCGGAAGAAATTAAGGAAGGATATGCGTTCGACTATTGGCAAGTGGATCTAGGAAATGAAAACGGAACTAGATATAGACAAAAAATTGAAGATAGATTTGTTAGACCGACATATATCAAAGCTTGCTACTACAAAGTCGAGATTCCTAAGCCGGGTTCGGATTATGTTGTCACAGACGTCAATGTTCTTCCGAATGAGGATGAATATAGAAATAAAATCACGCCACCTAAAGGAAAAGAGATAGCAAGGGTAGGAATCATTGAACAACCGATTGTTTCTAAACCGGGACGTACTAGAGCATTAATCGAAGTGGAATACAAAGACGGAACAAAAACCGAAGTATGGGTTCAAGTTTATGTTCAAAGACCGGGAGAAACAAATACTCGAATTGTTTACAGAGACAAAATCGTTGAAAAAGAAAAGATTGTTGAAAAGATTATCAAGATAAAGGACAACCAAAGACTCAAGGAAGTCAGATTCATGCAAGGTTTCGAAGGAAAGTTCAGACCGCACGACGGACTTACAAGAGCTGAGGCGGCACAAATTTTGGCAAATGCTTTGAAACAAGACGGTTACAAGTACAATCCGGCATATCCGATAAATTACAAAGACGTAAAGCAAAAATGGTACACACAAGCAATTGTTATTACCACACAGGCAAATGTCTTTAAGGGTTATGACGACGGATATTTCAGACCGGAAGAAAAGATTTCAAGAGCTGAATGGATTGCAACTCTTAAGAGATTCCAACAACTTAAAGATGCTGACGGAAATAAAATGGGACTCAAAGCAAATCACTGGGCTACAAGAGAAGTTGAAGCGGCTTATGAAGAAGGCTGGCTCCAAATTTATACAAACGGAAATGCAAAGTTCAATGCAAATGAACCGATCACAAGAGAGGAAGTTGCAGCTGTAACGAACAGAGCGTTCGGACGTTTGGTCGACAGAACTTATATTATGAGAAATGACAAGAGTGTCATAAACTACAAAGATATAAATCCGTCGATGTGGTCATATGTTGATATTCTATGTGCAAGTAACTCGTTCATTCACGACGAAAACTTCTATATGTCACACGGAATTGAGTATATCAAGACTATTGTAAACAATATCGAAGGAACAATTATATTTAATGTTCAACTTAAAAATCTTGAAATCATTCAAGATAAATTCCAAAGATATTTGAGATAATTTATAAGCGGCGATAAAAATGCGCCGCTTTTTTATTGCATTCGTTTTAGAATGGAGAATAATTTTTTTGGATAAGATGAATGTTTTGAGAGACTGTTGTGAGTGTTTCCGAAAGAAAGTGTGCGCTTCATTTTTTATCTAAGAAATATATGCGATATAAAAAATAAACGCAATTGAATTCATACACAGATGTTATAAAAAAATGTAGATGGGTATATAAATAGATAAGGACTTAAGGAGGTTTGTCATGGAAAGAAATACCGGTTCCGAAAAAACGAATTTTAAACAATGGATAGTTGTTGGAGTGCTTGTTTTGGCAATTGCACTCATTATGTATTTTATGGTTGTGACTAAGAGAAAAACTGAAACTTACAATAAAAATCTTAGTGCAAACATAACCGGTCTTTTGAATGCAAACAAGACTTATTATATTAAAGACTACGACAAGGAAGACGATTCCTCATACGGCGTTTCAAAATTTAAGTCGGTTGTTTTGCTTGGATATGACAATGTAAAACCTGGAGTTGTTCAAAAGGTGAGCGAGTTCGGTGAAACAAAGGATGAAGATTATCTTTTCGTTGCCGAAAGAAAGGGCAAGAAAGAAATCAGCGTTCTTTTGAAAAAACCGGTGGTTTTGAGTCATGAAGTGACGACGGATCTAAGCACTTCATCGGTCACAGAGACAAATAATCTCGTGTCGAATTTGAAAAGACAAATCGAAAAAGAACTCATAAGTTCGAAGGACCAAGAAAGCATTTTTGAAGATACAAAGTCGATTTTAAAGACATATCTCGAAGCTCTTGGATATGAAAGTGTGGCAATCACAGAAAAGTAGTAGTTAGCCGTGCATACGCACAGTGAACATAAATTTTAGAAAAGGGGAGATTAAGATGATTTCAGAAAGATTAGCAAAAGCAATTAATGAACAATTGAATTTTGAATTGGCAAGTGGTTTTATTTACAAGGGAATGGAAGCTTATTTCGGCAAAGAAGGATATGACGGATTTAAACACTTCATGAAACTTCAAGCAGAAGAAGAATATGAACACCATCAAAAATTCGCTGAATTTTTATATTCAGTTGACAAATGTGTAGAATACACAGAAATTCCGGGTGTAAAGAATGAATATAAAAGCCCGAAAGATGCAATTGAACAAGCTTTGGGACATGAACAGGAAGTAACAAAGAGAATTCACAACTTGTACGAAATTGCTCTTGAAGAAAAAGATTATGAAGCAATCAAAACTCTCGACTGGTTCTTAAATGAACAAGTTGAAGAAGAAGACAACTTCAGACACATTCTTGATCAATATGAATTGCTCGACGACGCAAAAACAACGACTTATTGGATTGATAAGGAATTGGGAAAAAGACAATAGAATAAGAATTAGAAAGGTGGAACACGATAGGTGTTCCACCTTTTTTTGCAGGCCTTTTCGCGATAAAATTGAATGTTGATTGTAGAAACTGGTAAACACCGTCCGTAGCGGCGACCAGTTTTTTTGCGGGTGAGGTAGAAATCTATGATTTCGTAACCGAACGCGCAAAAAGGTGTATCGCCGCCAATAACGAAAATGAACAGAAAATATTCTGGGAAACACACAATTATGTATGGATTTAAAAATTGTTTGGATTTTTGGTTCGATATTTTATTTGTACAACGTTGTTGGTAAAAATACATATTTAATGTATACAAAAATGGGCGGGAGGACATCGTTACTCCTAACGTCGTAACGTATGTCGTCCCGCTACGTTGCAATTGCTAATGCCTACAATTGTAAAAACTCCCCACTCCTCACCAATTTGATAATGAATTGTTATGAGTTTATTCATAAATTATGTTATAATGTAATCTATGAATTATTTTTTTGAGAATATTAATAAAAATGAAATACTTAAATATCTGGGATACAGAACCGGAGAGGTGCCGGCGGACATTATGGAGGAGATCGACGAGGCGATTTCAATTGTAAAAAAATGTGCACGACCGAAGTATGTGTTCAGATTTTTCGATATAGATGACGAGGTGTTAAAAGAAATTGCCGTCGGACGTGATATGGCGGAGCTTCTTAGAAGTTCATTCAAGGTGATTCTCTTTGCAGTCACGCTCGGCAACGAGATTGAGATGGAGATCCGAAAGCTTTCATTCACGAATCTCAGCATGAGTGTTGTGGTTGATGCGACGGCGAGTGCGGCGATTGAAGCGTTTGCGGAGGAGCTTGACAAGTCTTTTCAAAAGGAGTTTTCTGAGTTTTATTTGACCGACAGATTTTCGCCAGGATACGGTGATATGCCGATTTCGATTCAAAATTATTTTTTGACTGCTATAAATGCGAAGAAAGAAATTGGAATTACAACGACTGCCGAGGGGATTATGACTCCGAGAAAGTCGATCACGGCGATTATGGGTGTGTCAAAAGAGGTTCAGTCGCACCGACACAGAGGTTGCGAAAATTGCAGACTTTTTAGAAATTGCGAGTTTAGAAAAAGAGGTGAAAATTGTGGATACGAAGGATAAAGTTGTGATTTTGGACGGAGCGATGGGAACGATGCTTCAACAGGCCGGAATGAAGGTCGGCGAGATTCCGGAGCTTTTAAATATAAAAGAGCCGGAGATGGTGAACGGCGTTTATAGAAAATATGTCGACGCGGGTTCGGATATTATTTACGCATGCACATTCGGTGCAAACAGACGAAAGCTTGGAGCTGAGAAGACGAGAGAGGTCGTCGCTGCGGCAACGAGAAATGCGAAAGCATGTGCTGAAAAAACGGGCGCAAAAGTTGCACTTGACATCGGACCGATTGGAGAGATGCTCGAGCCGCTTGGCACGCTCAAATTCGAAGAAGCAATTTCCATTTTTAAAGAGGTCGTCGAGGCGGCAAAGGACAATGTGGACATAATCGTGATTGAGACGATGACGGATCTTCTCGAGGTAAAGGCTGCGATTTTGGCTGCACGCGAAACGACGGACAAGCCGATTTTTGTCACGATGACTTTTGAAAAAGACGGAAGAACTTTTGCGGGAGTTAGCATCGAATCTTTTGCAAATATGGTGCAGGGACTTGGCGTTTCTGCGATTGGAATAAACTGCTCATTGGGACCTAAAGAGATGGTTTGGATGGTGAAAAAGCTTTCCGAAATCACGGATGTGGATCTTATTGTAAAGCCGAATGCAGGTCTTCCGGATATGAACGGCAAATACAATTTGACTCCGGAGGAATTTTCGAAAACTATGGGAGAAATTTTGGAACTCGGAGTAAAATATATCGGAGGTTGTTGCGGAACAGACGAGAGATTTATCCGAAAATTATCGGAAAATTTCAAGGGTCAACCCGTTAAAGAAAGAACTGTAAAAAAGATTTCGGGACCGTCTTCGGGACTTCGAGTTCTCAAAAATTCCGGATTTAAAGTTGTCGGGGAGAGGCTTAATCCGACGGGGAAAAAGCGTTTTCAGGAAGCACTACGTGAAGAAAATATGGACTTCTTTGTTCGTGAGGCGATTTCTCAGGTCGATGCCGGAGCGGATATTCTCGACGTTAATGTCGGCTTTCCGGGGATTGACGAAGCAAAAATGCAAGCAAAGATTGTTAAGGCGCTTCAATCCGTAATCGACACTCCACTTCAAATCGACAGCACGAAGCCGGAAGTAATTGAGAGTGCACTCCGAGTTTATAATGGAAAAGCGATTGTGAATTCCGTGAACGGCGAGGAGGAAAAGCTCGAGAGAATTCTTCCGATTGTAAAAAAATACAATGCACAGGTGATTGCGCTTTTGATTGACGAAAGGGGAATTCCGGAAACTGCGGAAGAAAGACTCGAGGTTGCAAAAAAGATTGTGAGTCGTGCGGACGAAATCGGAATTTCACGAGACGACATCTATATCGACTGTCTCACTCTCACGGTTTCGTCAAATCCGGAAGGTGCGATGGAAACTATAAAGACGATGGAGCTTGTGCGTGATGAACTTGGAGTTAAAACTGTGCTGGGCGTTTCAAACATAAGCTTCGGTCTTCCGATGAGAGAGGCGATTAACGAGGCTTTTCTCATGCTTGCGATGAATGCGGGGCTAAATCTTGCGATTATAAATCCGAATACGGACAGAATGATGGAAGCGGTTCATGCATATAAAGTTTTGAAAAACGAAAAAGGTGCAGTTGACGATTTCATCGAGCGTTTTTCGAATAAGGAAACGGCTCCGGTTTTAAAAAACGAGTCGATGGATATAAAGACTGCGGTCTACAAGGGCCTGAAGGAAAATGTGAAGGACGAGGTAAAAAGGCTTCTTCAAGAAAAGACGGAGCTTGAAATTGTTGACGACTATTTGATTCCGGCACTCGACAAAGTGGGCGACGATTTTGAAAAGGGTGTGATTTTCTTGCCGCAACTTATAAAGAGTGCGAGTGCGGCGGAAGCGGGCTTTGAAGTGATAAAAGCTGCGATTTCAAAGAGCGGGAAAAAGACAATTTCAAAGGGCGACATTATTGTTGCGACGGTAAAGGGCGACATCCACGACATCGGAAAGAACATCGCAAAAGTCATTCTTGAAAATTACGGTTACAATGTGATTGACCTTGGAAGAAATGTGGACGCCGAAACGATTGTTGAAGAGGCAAAGAAAAGAAATGTGAAGCTTATCGGGCTCAGCGCGCTCATGACGACGACGCTCGAGAATATGAGACAAACGATTCTCAGAATAAAAGAAGAGCTGCCGGATGCGAAAATTATGGTCGGCGGTGCGGTTTTGACCGAGGACTATGCAGATGAAATTTGTGCGAATTTTTATCTAAAAGATGCAAAGAATAATGTTTTGGTAGCGAAAAAGGTTTTTGGTGAATAAATGACGAAAATTCAAAATATAAAATTCCCGCTCGTTTTTGACGGAGCGATGGGAACCTATTATCCCGACAAATCGAAAAGGGTCATGCCGGAGTGCGAAATGGCGAATCTTTTCGATTCGGAAGTGATTTATGAAATTCATAAAGAATATGTAGACGCCGGTGCGATGGCAATTAAAACAAACACATTCCAAGCAAACACCGTTTCTTTGGGAACGGATTTTTCGGTTGTAAAAAATGTGATTGAGGCAGGGCTATCGCTTGCAAAAAGAGCGGTGAAGAATACAGAAACACTTGTATTTGCCGACATCGGACCGATTCCGGGACACGATGAAAATTCGATTGATGAACACAAGGAAATCATCGACATATTTTTAGAAAACGGTATAAACGACTTTTTGTTTGAAACATTTTCCGAAATCGGCACATTGAAAGAACTTGCGAAATATATAAAGGCAAAAGACGAGGACGCATTTATTATAACCTCGTTTGCCGTCGGTGCGGACGGGCTCACGAGAACGGGAGAGGTCGGCGAGGACTTGCTGAGTGAAGCTGCGAAATCTGCCGACATCGACGCAGTCGGTTTCAACTGCGTTTCGGGTCCGTTGAGACTAAGGGAATATATCGAGAAGATAAATTTACCGGAAAAAATAATTTCAATCATGCCGAACGGCGGCTATCCGACAGTTATAAAAAACAGAACCTACTACAGTGCAAACAAGGACTATTTTTCGAATGCGACGCTCCAATTTTTGGAATACGGCGTGCAAATTATCGGAGGTTGTTGCGGAACTAGACCTGAGTTCATCAGGGAAATCACCGAGCGAATTTCGGAGTATAGATACACGAAGACGAGACCTGAGAAGAAAAAGCATGCGCGCCTTGAAACGCCGTATACAGAGAATCTTTTCAGAAATAAGCTTGAACACGGAAAGAAACCGATTGTGGTTGAGTTCGATCCGCCGAAAGATTTAAATATGAAAAGATATATGGAAAATGTGAAAGCACTTTCAAACAGCGGCGCTGACGGCATCACAATTGCCGACTGTCCGGTTGCTCGCGTTAGAGTTGACGCAAGTCTCACCGCATACAAAATAAAAAACGAAATCGGAATCGAGCCGATTGTTCACATGACCTGTCGCGACAGAAATGTGAATGCGTCAAAAGCGCTTCTTTTGGGACTGAATCTCGAAAACATTTTGAACATAATAACGATTACCGGCGATCCGGTGCCGACTGCTGAAAAAGACGAAGTGAAGTCGGTCTTTCAGTTCAACTCGACGAAATTTGCGACGCTTGTGAGCGACATGAACGAAAAAGTTTTTACAAATAAAATGAATATCGGCGGGGCTCTAAACCTCAACGCAAACAAGTTTGACCTCGAGATAAAACGTGCACAGGCAAAAGAAAAAGCCGGTGTGAATGTGTTTTATACTCAACCGGTCATCTCGAAAACTGCGGTGGAAAATTTGAAAATTGCGAGAAAAGAATTGAAAAGCTATATCATGGGCGGTGTCATGCCTATTGTGAGCTACAAAAATGCACTCTTCATGAACTCCGAAGCATCGGGCATTCGATTGGACGACGATATCATCGAGCAGTACAAGGGGCTCGAAAGGGAAGAAGCGAGCCGCCTTGCAGTCGAAATCACATCGGACTTTATGAGGCAAATAGAAGATTACGTTGATGGGTACTACATTATTACGCCGTTTAGTAGGGTGGAGATTGTGGGAGAGCTAATACAGTTATTTAAGAGTGTATAAGTTTTATTTGCGGTTATTTTCGCGATAAACGCTTGATTCAATATTTCAGTCGCTGCGACGTACCTGCCAGTACGTCTCACTCCTAAAATATTTCATCTTAAGCGTTTCTCATCGAAAATTCCTCGCAAATAACGGCGGTTGTTAATTTTATAAAATGGTAAATGACCCCCAAAACCTGCGCAATCAAAAATTGAGTTTACGGCGCATCTCATCAAAATATCCTCGCAAATTGTTTATATATTTGCGGACCTTTTCGTGATAAAATAATTGGAAATGTATGATTTTATGTACGCCGTCAGTAACGTCGGGTACACAATTGACGTTAACGACTCATTTCTCCTGCCGTCGAAATATCGTCGGACGTCTTTGCATAAGGCCTACCATCGTGTTTTTGATTTTGTAAAATCAAAAAGCACGGGTTAGGTCTATAACATCCCGACGCATGAGATATAGACAAACACACGCGTATATGTAATAAAATTATATAATTAAATTAACGCCGTTTGTAGCGGCGACCAGTTTTTTTATCCATCGAACAGAAATCTTTGATTTCGTTGTGAGATGAGATAAAAAGGTGTATCGCCGCCAAGATGGAGAATTGGTGTAGAAAATTTTGGAAAACACACAATAATGTATGGATTTAAAATTTGTTTGGATTTTTTTGGGTCTGATATTTTATTTGCACAGCGTTGTTGGTAATAATACATATTACACATACACAAAAATGGGCGCCAGGACACACTGTGCCAGGCGCTACAACGCGTTTGCGAACCGATATAATTGATTAAATTTATCGGCGTAGAAAATATTTACTATCGATATTTTTCTCCATAAAAAAACCCACGCTCTTATGTTGACAAACAAAAAACATGGGCATATAATATGTTTATAAGATATGGACTGTTAGCTCAGTTGGTTAGAGCATTGCATTCACATTGCAGGGGTCACAAGTTCGAGTCCTGTACAGTCCACCAATTTGCGTTCCGTTTGGGACGCTTTTTTTATGTACGGCGGAAAGACCGCCTTTTTATTTACATATCTATTTTATTCCGTTCATTATTTCTCTAAGTTTTTTCAAGTTGTTTTCTTCATACGGGCTGTGGCCGGCGGCGTCGGTTATATAAAGTTCGACGTTTTCAAGTTTTTGTGCGAGGCAATATGCGCCGATCGGGCGACAGTCGATGTCGTATCTTCCGTGAACGATATATGTTTTTATATTTTTAATTTTATCGGCGTTTTCCAAGATGTAGTTGTCCGTCGGGAAGAAGTTTTTGTTTTTAAAGTAAAAGCATTCATAAAATGCAAGGCTCATTTTTTGGTCGGTATATTCGTTGTCAACTTCTCCCGGAAGGAGTGTCACAAGTCCGTCTTCCCAATTTGCCCATTTGATTGCGGCAGCTTTCTTTTTTTCTTCGTCGTCGGACATGAATATTTCGTAGTATGAGTCCACAATTTTGTTCCTTTTGTTTTCCGGAAGGAAGTTTTTATATTCTTCGAAAAGTTCAGGGAAGTAGTAGCTTGCGCCTTCTTCATAGAGCCAATGCACGTCTTCTTCTCTTCCTAAAAATATTCCTCTTAAAACCAGATTTTCCACTCTTTCGGGGTGGAGAATCGCATATAAAAGGGCGAGTGTCGAGCCGTAGCTTCCACCGAATACGGTCCATTTTTCGATGCCGAAATGTTCTCTTATTTTTTCCATGTCTTCGATTGTGTGAAACGGGGTTACATTCTTTGTTTCGAGAAATGGTGTCGATTTTCCGGTTCCTCTTTGGTCGAAGAGTATGACGTGGTGATTTTCATTAAAAAATTCGAGCGATTTTTCTCCAACGGAGCCTCCCGGTCCGCCGTGTAAAAAAATTACGGGCACACCGTTTTTGTTTCCGCATTCTAAAATGTTCAGCGTGTGCGTTTCATCAACTTTCAGTTTTATATTTTCGATAATTTTCATTTGTTCCTCCTTATACAAAATCTATATTTCTTCTTTTGAGTTCTTTTTGAATCGAGCTTATGACTGCACATTTGTGCTTTGTCCAGTTCGGCACGATGAGATTTTCACGAACCGGATCGCCGGTGATTCGGTGGTAAACTATGTCACGCGGCAAAATTTCCATGCCGTCACAAACGAGGTTCACATATTCTTCTTCAGTTAGGACCGGAAACGGTTTTTCCATGTAGAGTTTTCCGAGTCTCGAGTGTTTGTCCACATAGAGGCTGTGAATTTTCACGCCGAACGGATGAAGCTCTTTTACATATTCAAATGTTTCGAGCATATCCTCTCTCGTTTCGGTAGGCAGCCCCAAAATTATGTGCACGATGATTTTAAATCCGTCGTCAATCAGTTCGCGTGCTTTTTTGTCAAAGTATTCGTGGCTGTATCCGCGATTTATAAAGTCCAAAGTTTTCTCGTGTATGGATTGCATGCCGAGTTCAATCCAAGCTTCGGTTTTCTTATCGTACTCTTTAAGGAGTTCAATTCTCTCATCATCTATACAGTCCGCTCTCGTTGCGATGTCGAGCCCCACTATTTCTTTGCCCGAAAGTGCTTCGTCGTAAATCTTTCGAAGCTCGGGAACCGGTTTATATGTGTTTGTAAAGTTTTGAAAATATGCGATGTATTTTTCGACTTTCCACTTTCCGCCGTACATAGTTTTTTGGTGTGCGATTTGCTCAGAAATCGTTTTTGCTCCGACGCATCCAGCAAATTCACCGCTTCCACTTTCAGAGCAGTAGATGCAACCCAATTTGCTAAGTTTTCCATCTCTGTTTGGACATGTGAAGCCACCGTCAAGACAGACTTTTCCGACTTTTACTCCAAATTTATTTTTCAAATAACTGCTTAATGAATAATATCTTTCCATATCTAAATTATACTACAAAGTTTTAAATATTCATAATTCTAATATTTTTCGTGGATAGCTGTTATTTTTTAGGAATTGGGGGTATAATATAAATAGTTAGCACTCACCGATTGAGATTGCTAATAATTAAACTCTAATGTTTGAAATTAGAGTTTATCTATGATATGGAGGTAGTTATTATGCAAATTAAACCACTTGGTGACAGAATTTTAATTGAAAAAGTAGAAGCTGAAGAAAAAACAGCAGGCGGAATTGTTCTTCCGACAAGTGCACAAGAACAACCGTCAATTGCAAATGTTATTGCAATAAGTGAAGAAATTCAAAATGATGAAAAGAAAAAGGATTTGCTTCACGTTGGCGACAAAGTTATATTTAGTAAATTTTCAGGCACTGAAGTAAAAAATGAAGGCAAGACCTATTTGATAGTTAAATGGCCTGACATTTTGGCAGTTGTAAAATAAGGAGGAAATAATTATGGCTAAAGATATATTATTCGGTAGTAACGCTCGTTCAAAGATGGAAGCGGGCATCAACAAGCTTGCCGACACAGTAAAGGTAACGCTTGGACCTAAGGGAAGAAATGTAGTTCTTGAAAGAGCATACGGTTCACCACTCATCACAAACGACGGTGTAACAATTGCAAGAGAAATAGAACTTGAAGATAAAGCTGAAAATATGGGAGCACAACTTTTAAGAGAAGTTGCAACAAAGACAAATGACGTTGCAGGTGACGGAACAACCACAGCAACTCTTCTTGCACAAGCAATTATTAAAGCGGGTTTAAAGAATTTGGCAGCTGGCTCAAATCCGATGATTCTACAAAAGGGAATCAAGAAAGCTGTTGCTAAAACTATTGAATCGCTAAAGAAACAATCTGTAAAGATTGAATCCAAAGAAAAAATTGCAAATGTTGCAAGCGTTTCAGCAGGCGATGAAGAAATCGGAAAACTCATTTCCGAAGCAATGGAAAAAGTTGGAAACGACGGAGTTATAACTGTTGAAGAATCAAAGAGCATGGGCACAACTCTCGAAGTTGTCGAAGGTATGCAATTCGACAGAGGTTATGTTTCAAGTTATATGGTAACCGACACTGAAAAGATGATTGCTGAACTCGACAATCCGTATATTTTGATCACGGATAAGAAGATTACAAATATTCAAGATATTTTACCGGTTCTTGAACAAATTGTTCAATCCGGAAAAGCTCTCTTGATTATCGCTGAAGACATTGAAGGCGAAGCAATGGCAACACTTGTTGTCAATAAATTAAGAGGAACTTTCAATTGTGTTGCTGTAAAGGCACCGGGCTTTGGCGACAGAAGAAAAGCAATGCTCGAAGATATCGCAATTTTAACAGGCGGTACAGTTGTTTCATCCGACCTAGGATATGAACTCAAGGACACAACTCTCGATATGCTCGGAAGTGCACAAAAGGTTAAAGTTGAAAAGGAAAACACTGTAATCGTAAAGGGTGCAGGCGACGACGCAAAGATTAAAGACAGAGTAAAACAACTTCGTGCTCAATATGAAGAAAGTGAATCTGATTTCGACAAAGAAAAACTTCAAGAAAGACTTGCAAAACTTTCAGGTGGCGTTGCAGTTGTTCAAGTAGGGGCAGCAACAGAAACTGAACTGAAAGAAAAGAAATTAAGAATTGAAGACGCTCTAAACGCAACACGTGCAGCTGTTGAAGAAGGCATTATTTCAGGCGGAGGAGTTGCTCTTATCGATACAATTGACGATGTAAAACCACTTCTCGATGAAACTGAAGGCGACGAAAAGACAGGTGTAATGATTATCTTGAGAGCTCTTGAAGAACCTCTAAGACAAATCGCTGAAAACGCCGGAAAAGAAGGTAGCGTAATCGTTTCAGCAGTATTTGAAAAAGAAAAGGGTATCGGATATGACGCACTTAATGATAGATATGTAGACATGATTAAGGAAGGAATTGTAGACCCGACAAAGGTTACAAGAAGTGCACTTCAAAACGCTGCAAGCGTTGCTGCAATGGTTCTTACAACCGAAGCAACAGTGACAGATCTTCCGAAAAATGAAGAAGTAAATCCACAAATGGCAGGCGGCGGCATGCCAATGGGCGGAATGATGTAATAAAATAAAATGTGTAACATCAATCGGTGTTACACATTTTTTAATGCAACAAAAAAACGTGCAGATTTTACAATTTGCACGTTTTTATTACATATTATTTTACATCTTCCAAAAGAATCTTTTCGAGTTTTAAAGGTTCGATATATTCGTCGCCTTTGAAAGCACGCATATTTCCTCCTGAAATTTCGTCGATGAGCGCAACTTTGCCGTCAATCATTCCGAATTCGAATTTGATATCATAGAGTTCCAAGCCTTTTTTGCCGAGTTCTTCTTTAACAAATTCGCCGATATTTTTTGCAAGAACTACGAGTTCTTCATATTCAGCTCCGGTCATGATTCCTAGAATTTCAAGAGCGTCCTTTGTGATTAGAGGATCATCTCTGTCGTCATCTTTTAGTGTTATTTCAACATATGATGGAAGCTTCATTCCTGATTCGGCATATTGTCCGTAACGTCTGATGAATGAGCCGACAGCTCTGTATCTTACAATAACTTCTACACCGTGTCCGAAAACTTTTGCTTTTTTTACAACAGCTTCATTTTTTTCAGTATCTGCTGAAACGAAGTGTGTGTTTAATCCTTTTGCATTAAGTTTTTCATAGAAGAATTTTGTGAGCATGCAAGCTGAGTGGCCTGCGCCTTCCATTGTGAGTCCAACGTGATTTTGACCCGGGTCAAAAACTCCGTCTTTTCCGGTTACATCGTCTTTAAACTTGAGTAAAACTTCTTTGTCGTTTAATTCATAAACGTCTTTTGTTTTTCCTTGGTATAATTTTTTCAAAGTAAACCCCCCAATCCACTCATTATTTTATACCTAAGCGGCAAGTGTTGTCAAGTGATTCAAGATATATTTTCGAAAATATGAAAAAATTGTGGTATAATTGAATTATAAAAAGGAGAATGATATGAATATAAAAGAATTGCGCCGCGAGTTTCATAGAATCCCGGAAATCGGCTTTAAAGAGTACAAAACAACGAAAAGAATTATTTCTTATTTGAAAAATATGGAAAACGGAAAATTAATTTATGGGAAAGCACTTTATGGTGAAGCTGAAATTTCAAATGATACGGACATCGATGAAGGTTACACAGGAGCTTTGATTGAGTTCGGACAAGCACCGTTTTTTATGTTTCGTGCAGACATCGACGCTCTTCCGGTTTTAGAGTCGTCAAGCGATGAACACATTCCGAAAAAACTTGGGTTTCGCTCGACTGTCGAAGGAAATATGCACGCCTGCGGTCACGATGGACACATTTCAATCGCTTTAAAACTGGCTGAAAAGTTTAATGCGGACCCAAGTCTTTATTCAGGTCGCGGGGTAAGAATTTTATTTCAACCTGCGGAAGAAGGTGTGCAAGGTGCTGCAAAAATTCCTGAGTTTGTGACAAAAGACGTCGATAAAATGATTGGATATCATATCGGACTTGGCGAACCCGAGGGCTTTATCGGAGTGGGAAGCACAAATTTTCTGGGAGTCAAAAAACTTTTCGTAAAATTTTTCGGAAAAGCTGCACACGCCGCAAACAATCCTGAGGATGGAATTTCAGCACTCAATATGGCACTTGCATTTATAAATTTAAATAGAACTTTAATTGAAGATTCAAAGAAAAAGCGTGTCATGAATATCGGCATGATTCATGGTGGCAATGCAATGAATATAATTATGGACGAAATTACACTCGGCATCGATCTTCGCTCAATTGACAATGATGTGCTCGATGAAATGTACGAAACGATTTTGAAAACATCAAGAAGTATTTCCGAATCAATTGGCGGCAGCTCATCGGTTGAAATCGAGGGAGAGGCGAGAGGATATGTCGAAGAAGACGGAGATCTTATGGACAAAGTTTCGAAGAAGCTCGAAAATGCCGGAATAAAAACAACTATAAATCCGAATTTCGGTGCAAGCGAAGACGTGACGAAGTATATTTTGGATGTAAAAAAGAACGGCGGAAAAGCGATTCACCTTTTATTCGGAGCTGACCTTGCTGGAAGCCATCACAGTTCAACTTTTGATTTCAATGACGACAATCTCGAAAAATATTATGAGGCTACACTTTTAACATATAAATCAATGCTCGAAGATTAAAGCGGTTATACCGCTTTATTTTTTTATTTTTAACGCTTTGAAATTGTGCTTCAAATCACACGATATTGAAATGCATACTTAATTAAAAAAACTCACTTTAAAACACGCGCAAAAATATTTTTTTTCAATTTTTTACATAAATATTATTATAAAATGATTAAAAGAATTATACAAATGGTATAATATAAGTAAGCAAGGTTGCATGATAAAGTGCACTTGTGCTAAATGGCATAGAAATTTTAGAGAGGTTCAGTTATGTTAGTAATAACTATTGAAAAATTGTATAGTTGCGAGAATTGGGAGAATTGGGAGAATTTATTACATAATATTTCTGTGCAAAAGGCCGGGTTCTTTTAGAGCGGTCTTTTTTTGTAGATATTTTTCTTGCGATATGCAAGTTTAATATAAAATGGGTTTTACCCACATTAAGGAGGTTTATATGAAAAAGTTATTTTCAATTGTGTTGTCATTACTTATGGTTATGACACTACTCGCCGGATGCGGTAATGGCAACAAATCATCAGGTACAAGGAAAGGCGACGCAGATACACTTTATGTAGCTAACGACGCAGATGCTATTTCACTTGACCCAATGGGCACAAATGACAACTCGTCATCAAAGGTATTGGTTCAAATTTATGAAGGATTATTTGAATTAAATGACAAAGCTGAAGAAGTACCACTACTTGCTGAAAGCTATGATAAGATTTCTGATACTGAATATGTTTTCCATTTAAGAAAGGGAGTTAAGTTCCACAATGGAGAAGAAATGAAAGCATCAGACGTTGTTTTCTCTTTGAAACGTGCATGCGAAGCACCTAACGTAAAGCACTTATTCAATACTATCGATGAAGATTCTATAAAGGCTGACGACGATTATACTGTAAGATTTAATCTTAAGTTTGCTTATCCTGGAATTATTGCATCTCTTATGCACCCGGGTGGATCAATTCTTTGCCAAAAATTTGTAGAAGCAGCAGGCGACAGCTATGGTACATCTACAGATAAGGTTTGCGGAACAGGTCCGTTTAAACTTGACGAATGGTCTAAAGCTAACGCTATCAAGCTAAGCAGAAATGAAGACTACTATGGTGAAAAGGCTAAGATGGCTAAGGTTGAATACAAGATTATCCCTGAACCTACAAACAGACTCGTTGAACTTCAAACAGGCGGAGCAGACATCGTTTATGAACTTCAACCTATGGACGTTGAAAAGATTGAAAAAGATGAAAATTTAGTTATGCTTAAATCTGATGACTATGGTACAACATATCTTGGATTTAACACACAAAAGGCACCGTTTGACAATCCAAAGGTTCGTCAAGCTATTGCATACGCAATCGATATTCCTGATTTGATTCCGAAGGTATGGCTCGGTCTTGGAAAGGCAGCTTCAAACTCAATGCCTCCAACACTTGTATACTCTATAGGTGGCGAAACAAAACCTAAGGAAAGAGACGTTGAAAAAGCTAAGGCATTACTTGCTGAAGCTGGTTATCCTAATGGTTTTGACACATCTATCTCTACAAACGAAAGAAAACAACGTGTCGATATGGCAACTATTATTAAGGAACAATTAAAAGATGTTGGAATCAACGTAACAATTAATGTTATGGAATGGTCTGCATTCAACGACGTACTAAAGAACGGTAAACAAGATATGTTTGAAATCGCTTGGATTTCAGATACACCGGACCCTGACGCATTCTTATTCCCTTGCTTCCACTCAAGTGCAATGGGCGAAGGCGGAAACTATTGTTGGTTAAACGACAAAGAAGTGGATAAGTTACTCGACGATGCAAGAATGGAACTCGACACAAATAAGAGAGCTGAAATCTATAAAAAAGCTCAAGAATACATTCTTGACAATCAAATTTGGATTCCTGAATACTGGTCAGAACTTACAGCTGCAACTTCAAAGAATGTTGAAGGATTTGAAATGAACCACTTCGGTTTCTACAAACTTTCAAAAGTTTCTGTAAAAACAGCTGAAAATAAATAAGAATTTAAGGTGAGGGGAGAGAATTCTCCCCTTACACCTATATTAAACTTTTAAGATCGGAGGCAATATGCTTAAATATATTTTAAAAAGAATCCTCTATTTAATTCCGGTTATTTTGTTAGTAAGCCTTTTTGTTTTCTGGTTATTATACATAACCCCGGGAGATCCGGCCCGTAATATTTTAGGACCGTCCGCTCCTGAAAAGCAAGTAGCGGAACTTAGAGAAGAACTCGGTCTTAATGATCCATTTTTTGTTCAATATGGAAGATATATTTCCAATTTGGTATTAAAGGGAGATTTGGGACGCAGTTATAGAACTAGAATGCCGGTAGTTCAAGAAATCGGAAACAGAGCCGGCGCAACTATAAGATTGGCATTTTTAGCAATCACATTTGCAGTTTTACTTGGAATTCCAATCGGAATTATTTCAGCGGTAAAACAATACAGTATATTTGATAACTTGACCATGATTTTTGCCCTCATCGGTATATCTATGCCGGTTTTCTGGTTGGGACTACTTTTAATCATGCTATTCAGTGTTCGTCTCGGTTGGCTTCCGGCTTCCGGTTTTGACCGTCCGAATCAATGGGTACTTCCGGCTGTTGCACTTGGTGCACAATCGGTTTCTGTTATCACAAGACAAACCAGAAGCTCCATGCTTGAAGTTATAAGACAGGACTATATCAGAACAGCAAAAGCAAAAGGTCAAGAAGAAAGAGTTATAACAAGAAAACACGCTCTTGCAAATGCACTTATTCCAATTACAACCGTTATCGGAACACAATTTGGACAACTTATGGGCGGTGCTCTTATGACTGAAGTTATTTTCTCAATACCGGGAATCGGAAGACTTATGGTTGACTCCATTAAAATGAGAGATATTCCTCTTGTTATGGGTTGCGTATTGTTTGTTGCAGTTACATTTGCTTTAGTAAATTTGATTGTCGACATTCTTTATACTTTCATCGACCCACGTGTAAAGAGTCAATATGTGTAGGTGAGCGATATGACAGATAAAAAATTAAAAAACGAAATCAAAGAAAAAAAGTCTAAAAGACAAACCGGTTTAAGCGAAGTTATAAAGAGAATGAAGAGAAATAAGCTCTCAATGATTGGACTTGTTATACTTATCGTTCTCGTACTTGTCGCAATTTTTGCCGATGTTATTGCACCATACGAATTTAACGAAATGGTAGGACCGACATACCAAACTCCGAACAGTCAATTTATTTTCGGAACGGACCACCTTGGTCGTGATATTTTTTCACGTGTTGTCTATGGCTCAAGAATCAGTTTAAAAGTCGGATTTATTTCCGTTTCAATTGCTCTTATTTTTGGAGTTACACTAGGAGCTGTCACCGGTTATTACGGCGGCAAAGTCGATACACTTGTCATGAGATTTATCGACGTTCTTCAAGCAATTCCTGATATTCTTCTTGCTATAGCAATTATGAGTGCTCTTGGGAGTGGACTTGGAAACTTGATGATAGCGGTTGGTATTGCGTCTGTTCCGGCATACGCAAGAATCGTAAGAAGTTCCGTTTTAACAATCAAGGACAACGAATTTGTTGAAGCTGCAAAAGCTAATGGCTCAAATGACTTCAGAATCATTTTTAAACACATAATTCCAAACTGTATGGCACCGATTATCGTTCAAGCAACTCTCGGTGTTGCATACGCAATTATTAATGCGGCAGGTCTTTCCTTTATCGGACTTGGACTTGAACCGCCGACACCTGAATGGGGAGCAATGCTTTCCGATGGTCGTTCGTATATAATGGATTTTCCGCACATAACACTTTTCCCGGGACTTGCAATCGTAATTACAATTTTCGCACTTAATGTTATGGGAGACGGTTTAAGAGACGCTCTTGACCCGAAACTTAAGAGATAGGAGGGCAATATGAAAAAAGGAAATTTGTTGAATATCAGAGGCCTATCCGTTGAGTTTCATACAGATTCAGGGGTTGTTAAGGCCGTAAACGGAATGGATTTGTCTTTAAATAAAAAGGAAACTTTAGGTCTTGTTGGAGAAACAGGTGCAGGAAAAACTACCACCGCACTTGCAATCCTAAACCTTGTTCCTGATCCGCCGGGAATAATAACCGCAGGCGAAGTTGAATTTGAAGGCGAAAACATTTTAGAGAAAAAAGAAAAGGACATGAGAAAGATCAGAGGAGAAAAAATTTCTATGATTTTCCAAGACCCGATGACCAGTTTGAATCCGGTTATGACTATTGGAAAACAAATCGAAGAAGTTTTTGCACTCCACACAGATCTCGATAAAAAAGAAATAAAAGAAAAGACACTTGAAATGCTCGATGTCGTAGGAATCAGACGTGAAAGGGTGAACGATTATCCGCACCAACTTTCCGGCGGCATGAAACAAAGAATTGTTATCGCAATGGCGCTTGCATGTAATCCGGAAATAATTCTTGCGGACGAACCGACAACTGCGCTTGACGTTACAATTCAAGCACAAGTTATGGAACTTATGAAGGAGTTAAAGAGAAAATACGACACTTCAATCATAATGATTACACACGACTTGGGAGTTATCGCTGAAATTGCGGACAAAGTTTCGGTTGTTTATGCGGGGGAAGTTGTTGAAACAGGTTCCACAAAAGACATATACACCGACAAAAAACACCCATACACAGTTGGACTTTTCTCATCAATTCCAAAACTTACTGGAGATGTCGAAAGACTTCAAGTAATTCCGGGAGCCACACCGGACCCGACAAACTTACCGACGGGCTGCAAATTCCATCCAAGATGCACAAAATGTATGGAAATTTGCAAAACAGAAGTACCGCCGATGTATGAAGTTACACCTGAACACTATGTAAAATGTTTCCTATACAAAGACTCGAAACAAGTCGATGTAAATGAAGAAGACAAGTAGAGGAGGAAAGCTATGACAAATAATTTCATTGAAGTAAAACATCTGTGCAAATACTTTCCGACAAAGAAAGGTCTGCTTCACGCAGTTGAGGATTTAAACCTGGAAATAAAAAAAGGTGAAACTCTTGGTCTTGTCGGTGAATCCGGATGTGGAAAATCGACAGCGGGACGTGCAATAATAAGACTTCACGAACCAACAAGTGGAGAAATTTGGTTTAACGGCGAAAATATTATGAACCGCCACACGAGAAAAGAAATGAATCAACTGAGACGTGAAATGCAAATCGTATTTCAAGACCCGTATTCATCTCTAAACCCGAGATTAAACACCTTTGATTTGATAGCCGATGCACTCTATGTAAATAAAATATATGAAAACAAAAAAGAAATTGAAAAAGTCGTTCTTGAAATGATGGAAACAGTAGGTCTCGAAAAAAGACTTATGAATTCATATCCGCACGAACTTGACGGCGGTAGAAGACAAAGAATCGGAATCGCAAGAGCACTTGTAATGAGACCTGAATTCATCGTTCTCGACGAACCGGTTTCAGCTCTTGACGTATCGATTCAAGCTCAAGTTTTGAACTTGCTACAAGACATTCAAGAGGATAAAAAGCTAACGTATCTCTTTATCTCACACGACCTTTCAGTTGTTAGACACCTTTCGGACAGAGTTGCTGTTATGTACTTGGGAAGAATGGTTGAACTTGCGGACTATGTTCAAATTTTTGAAAATCCGCTTCACCCATATACAAAAGCACTTCTTTCCGCAATACCTGTTCCGGAATACAATTACAATCAAGAAAGAATAATCTTGAAAGGCGACGTACCAAGTCCTATTGATCCGCCTGACAGATGTGTATTCTATGGAAGATGCCCGATGAGAGATGAAAAAATCTGTACCGGACCTCATCCGGGACTTAGAGAAGTTGAACCTGGACACTTTGTGGCTTGTCACTTGGTTAAATAAAAATAAAACTGGCAGAAGGAAAACTTCTGTCAGTTTTTTTATGTCTATTTTTTTGGATTATATTTATCGATGATTGCTAAAATCTTTTCATTGTCAGAATAAACTCTGTCCCTAATATCGTTCATTGAATCAAACAAATCAAGGATTACAAGATTTGAAGTTCTAAAATCTTCTTCGTTTAGAACTTGCTGGTCAATCTTTTTCATTTGAGTGTATTCCCTCAAATCTGAAACAAGATTTTCAAACGCATCTTGCGGTGCATATTTTACTTCATCGCGAAGGGAAGCAAAATTGCCAACTGATGCATTTCTAAGAGTAAACTGAATTTCACTTTCGATAAGAGCGTCTTTTTCAAACTTTATAATACTCTTTAGAAACTCTGCATAATCATTCATATATGTTTCGTAAAAGCCGCCTTTGTCTTTTCCGAGTTCTAAAATCTTATTCATAAGTTCGGACTCGACCGAATAAATTAAAGTCAAACTGTAGAAGTTCATTTCTATTATGCATTCATCTATATTTTCAACTGATTCAAATCTTTCTAAAAAGTTGCTCATAAAAATCTCCTTTAAATAATATGAATATATAATAACACAAAATGGAAAAACTCTCAAGCTGAAAATTTAGACATATGGAATAATAAAAGGACGATTGTTTACCTCAATTATTTTAGAATCAATCTTATAAACAGCACTAATATTCTCGGCAGTAATAACTTTTTCAGGAGGTCCTTGTGAGACTATTTCTCCATCGCACATAAGAATAATTTTCTCCGCATATTGACTTGCAAGATTCAGATCGTGTAGGACTATTAAAAAAGCTCGTTCTTTATCGTTCTTAACCAAATTCATAAGATGCAGAGTTTGATTGATATCAAGTGCACTCACCGGTTCGTCCATAAGCATTAATTCAGGATTTTGAGCAAAAGCACGTGCCGCCATTGTTCTTGCACATTCTCCGCCGCTTATATTTAAAATAGAATGGTCTTTTAAATGATTTATATTCATTAAATCAATAGATTTATCTACAAGAGCTTTATCAGCGTTTGAAAAACCGCCATACCATGACATAAAAGGATATCTTCCCATTTTCACAGTTTCTAAAACTGTGAAATTAAATGGTGTTTTCCCGGATTGATTAATCATGGCGAGAATTTTTGCGCGCTCTTTTATTTTGTATTCTTTTATATTTTTGTTTTTTAATAAAATTTCGCCTGACGAAGGGGAGAGATATCCTGAAATTAATCTCAAGAGTGTGGTTTTACCACAACCGTTCGGGCCAATTATTATAACTTTTTCTCCGGTCTCAACTTTTAAATTAATATTTTTTAAAATAGGCTTTTTGCCGAAGCTGAAATTCAAATCTCTAACTTCAATCATATTGTACGACTCCTTTTGTGTTTGATGAGAAGCACTAGAAATAAAGGACCGCCTATAAGAGAGGTTATTATTCCTACGGGTATCTCAAATGTACCCAAAATCGAACGTGCAATTGTGTCGCAAATTAACATAAACATGCCACCGAAAATCATTGAAGCCGGAAGCATAAATCTATGGTCCGAACCGAATATAAGCCTAATAAAGTGTGGGACAATAAGTCCGACGAATCCGATAATACCGCTTACTGAAACGGCGACAGATGTTAAGAGTGCACAAAGCAGTAGCAAATTCCTTTTTAATTTCTTTACATCAAGACCCATCCCGGTTGCTTCCTCTTCACCCATAACAAGAACGTTCAAATCTTTTCCATGATAAAGAGTGAGGACAAAGCCAATTAAAGTAGGTACCAAAATCGTCAATACATGATCCCAACTCTTTGCATTAAAAGAACCCATAGTCCAAGTTATTATTTTCATGGCTTCATCATTGTGGATGAACATTATAAGTGAAATAAAGCTTGAGAGAACTGAACTTATTACAATTCCCGACAACAAAACGGAGAAAGTATCAACGCCGTTTTTAGTTCGAGATAATAAAAAAACAATGAGCGTTACAAGTATTGCAAAAATGAAAGCTATAATATTTACAGAGACATATCCTCCTAACATTGCGGTAGGCAGAAAGACAATAGCCAAAGTTGCACCGAAAGCGGCACCTGAAGAAACACCCATTACATATGGATCGGCCATAGGATTTTGAAATATTGCCTGATATGTTGCACCTGCCATCGAAAGAAGTCCTCCGGTTAGAACCGAAAGAATAATTCTTGGCATTCGAACATTAAAAATAATAAAACGGATGGAGTCATCAGCACTGACCCCATCCATTCCCTTCTTTATCCATTCAATTATAGAATTTACAATAATGGAAAACTCTATTTCAACCGAACCTCTGCTTATGGCAAAAATCATAAGCAAAAGTAAAGCGATTGACGAAATTGCTAAAAAAGTTTTTCTTTTCATTAAAATTCCAAAGTTTTCAAAATTTCAGGGTGAGCAATTTTTAATAGTACCTTTAAACCATCATCAACAACCCTTCTTGAAGGTCTTGAGAAAATATCTGCGTCAATTTCAATAACGCGACCATTTTTAACAGCACTTAAACCCTTGTATGCTTTTTCTGTCTTAACAGCTTCTGTTGCAAAACTCGGAGTTAAAATATAATACGGATCCTTTTGAATCAACTTTTCAAGAGTATAGCTGAAACCTTCTGCATCTGTAGGAGCGTTTGTGTATCCTGCAACAGTTAATATTCCGTTCATGAATGAATCTTTTCCATGAGTATATTCGCCATATTGTCCTGTGCCGACAACAATATAAACTGAAGGCTTTGAAAGCTTCTTTGTTTTCATTGCAACAGTTTCAAGCTTTGCGTTCATTGTTGAACAAAGAGCACGAGCTTCGTAATTTTTGTCTAAAATTAAACCGATCTTCTTAATTATCTCATAAGTTTCTTCCATAGTTTTCGGAGTATCCATAGCGATAACTTCGATATTTGCTTTTTTGAGTTCATTTAAAACTTCTTCTTTATAGTGAGTTTGAGCAATTACAGCTGTAGGTTTAAGACTTACAATCTTTTCAAGACTTGGCTCTTTAAGAGAACCTACGGAAGGAAGACTTAGAGCAGCTTTAGGATAATTGCAATATTCACTTCTTCCAAGGAGCATCTTTTCAGCACCTAAATCGAAAAAAGTTTCTGTGACTGATGGAGCAAGTGAAACAACCTTGCTGTGATGCTTTGTGATTGTGTAATCATTTGCTTTTACAGGAAGCTTGTTTTCGGAAAGCTTTTCAATAGTAATCGACTTTGTATTTTTATTCCAACCGACTTTATAGTTAAGTGTTTCAAATAAAATTCTCAATGGAATTAAAAGTTCTTTTTTTGCTACAACTGTCTTTGTATCCATTGTGAATGGAGTTCTATTGACAGTGAAAACATTTGAATTTTCTTTGAAAACGAGTGTTGCATTTTCATCTGAAATTGTGTAATTTGTTCCATTTTTTTCAATTTTAAGACCATAATTGGAAAGTTTCGAAAATTCAATATATGATCTTGAGTTTTGATTTATTACATCGCCTTTTTTCAAAGAGAAATCTGCTGCATTTACGCAGATTGAAAAAACAAACATAAGCGAAAGTAATAATGCTAAAAATTTCTTCTTCATAAAAAACCTCCTTAGGACTGTAAAAGTCCAATTTCAATATTATAATATCATATTAAAAAATAATATTCAACAATTATTTAACACGTTTACATAAAATTAAATATTAGTTATAAATCTGCAATTAAATAATAAATACTACACCGATAATCTGAATAATAAAATAAATTGCATTAGTAAACTATTAATAACTATAATGTAACTAGAATACAATTAATGTATTTTTTGCAATATGAGAAATATATGATATAATGAAATAGAAAGAATAAGAGGTATTGATTTATGGAAAAAATTGATGAATTAAAAAACTCTCTCATGGAGCTGAACTCAAAATTTGACGGACTTCGCGATGAACTGTTCAATATAATAATGGACGACCTTGAAAGAATTATGGAAAAAGATGCACCCGTTGAATTTAAAAGAGGAGTCGATGAGGGAATAAATCTTATTGAATATATTTATAAAACTGACGAGGATGGACAAGGTATTTTGAGTTTTATAAAAGAAATGCCAGGAGAAAAAATTGTCGTTACTAATGAAGAAAATCTTATTGAAACAATCCTTAAAGAAATAGTCGCTCCGATAATACGTATGAGCGGTAACGCAGAAATAAAAGAAGATATTGAAGAACTTAATCGTAAAGAGGAAAAAAACACCGCTGACTTTTTGAAACGTGTAAATATTAACACGATTTTCGAATCAATCGACAGACTTCTTGACTATATTTACGAAAAGTCGACCGAATTACAAGAGATGCCAGAAAACGCAAATGACGAATTTCACCTAGGCATAAACTATGTTTACGAATACGTCTATGCAGTCTATAAAGAACTCGAAGCAATAAGGGATAAATATGTTTTAAACTAAGCTCTAAATGAGCTTTTTTTATTACACACTTTAAATAGAATAAAACAAAATACTTTTCAAAACATAAATCATTGTTAAACAAGTATAGAAAAAATAAATACAACTTGTGACTGCTATTGATTAAATTTATAGTAATGAAATAATGGCTAAAAATGCACATTTAAAAGTTTAGAAGAATAAAAAATGGCGAATTTAAGCCCTTGACACAAAAAAACGGGAACGTTATCATATATTATGAAATTAAAAAATATCAAGGAGGTCATTATGACTAAAAGAATTTTATCATTAGCATTGGCAGTAGTTATGGCTGCTACAACTTTCTCATTCAGTGCTTTCGCTGCTGACAAGAAAGAAGAAAAGAAAGCGGAAAAGCAAGAAATCAGTTTGTTTGAAAAATATAACAAAAATGTTTATGACGCTTTCAAAAATGCTGCAAAAGCAAACAAAGGCGACTCAGCTTTAACACAAAAACAAAAAGAATTCATCAGCCTTTCAATCGGAATCGCTGTAAAATGTGAAGCTTGCACAAAGACACACTCAAAACTTGCTGTTCAAGCAGGAGCTAATATGGAAGAACTTGCTGAAATGGTTGGCGTTTGTGTTATGATGGGCGGCGGACCTTCAACTGCTTTTGGAAGACTTGCTCTTGAAACTGCAAAAGAAGCTGGAGCAAAAGAAGCTGAAAAGAAAATCGAATTAAAACCGATCACAGAATTCAAAGGCGAACTCAGCAAAGACATCGTAAGTGCTAATAAACCTGAATTTGCTAAAAAATATGCATTAATCGGCAAAAACGTAATGCAAAAAGGATATTTAACAGTTAAAGAAAAGGAACTTATTTCTTTAGCAATCGCTATCTCTGTAAGATGTGACGGATGCATGAAATACCACGGAGCACAATGTGCAAGAGTTGGTGTTACAGAAGCTGAACTCGCTGACCTCGTAGCATGCTGCAAAATCATGGGTGGCGGACCTGCATCACCTGCATCAAGAACAGCTATAAAAGTTTACCAAGACGAAAAAGCTGTAATGGAAAAAGAAGCTAAAGAAGCAAAAGAAGCTAAAACAGAAAAGAAAGCTGAAACAAAAACAGAAAAGAAAACAAAATAAGAAGACTTTATAATATCTATGGGAGAGTAAAACCTTCCATAGATATTTTTATGTAAAAAATTGCACTTATACGCAAAACATCCTACAGTAGTTGCAAACGCAATCCGTAACGGCGATCGGTTTTTTGCAGACGAGGTAGAAATCTTTTATTTCGTAACCGAACGCGCAAAAAGGTGTATCACCGCCAAAAGGAGAATTTGTGGGGGGATTTTGGGAAGGTTGTTTTGCGAATATAGTTGTGGCAATTGTATTGGGGGTTTGGATTCGAAATTTTATTGGCATAGCGTTGTTGGTGGGGTTGTAAATTGCACGAACGTGATATATGGCGTGAGGATTCACAGAACCGTCACGCTACGGCTGTGTTTGCGAATGCATGCAATTGGGAAACATTTCGGCGTGGGAAATATTTGCCGGTGATATTTTTGGTTCGATATTTTATTGACGCAGCGTTGTTGGTGTAAATACATATTCAAATAACACAAAAATGGGCGGCGCAATGCAATGCGCCGTTACGTTCTGGGAAACACACAATGATGTGTAGAATCATATGACGTAAAAGTTATACACGAAGATAAAATTTTAAGGTTAGAATAAATTACTGTAAATGAATTATTGTTGTATGTGATTACGTTGTTTGTAGCGTCGGGCTAAGTCCCGACGCATAAGATACAGATAAACACACGTGTATAAACAATTTAAAAATAGAATTAAATAAACGCTGTCCGTAGCGGCGACCAGTTTTTTTGCGGGTGAGGTAGAAATCTTTGATTTCGTAACCGAACGCGCAAAAAGGTGTATCGCCGCCAAGAGGGAAAATTTGTGAGGTTTTAAATGAAGACAATTTTATAATTTATATTTCTTTTCATTCATTCTTAAAAATATTTCCCTGAATTTTTTATTTCTAAATTCCTCTCGCCGTTATTTTTTTTATATCTTGGGTAATAATATTTAGAAAGAATTAATACGAGATGCACATAATATGCATGGGTTTAATTTTTTAAGGAGGTATTAATATGGAAGAAAGAAAAGGTGCTATTACTTTTATGAAGAATCCGATGACTTTATTCGGACCGGAAGTAAAGGTTGGCGATAAAGCTAAAGATTTTGAAGCTACAAAGAAAGATTTAAGTGATTTTTGTCTTTGTGAATTGAAGGGAAAGACTGTTGTTATTAGTGTTGTGCCTTCAATCGACACTCCGGTTTGCGAAGAACAAACTAAGATTTTCAACAAAGAAGCTTCTGAATTGAAGGATGTTGTTATTCTTACAATCAGCTGCGATTTGCCGTTTGCACAAGCAAATTTCTGTGCTGCAAAGGGTATCGACAATTTAATTATGTTATCTGACTACAAGGCACACGACTTCGGAACGAAGTACGGCTTTTTGATCAAGGAACTCATGCTTCTTGCAAGAGGTGTTGTTATCATCGATAAAGAAGGCGTTGTGAAGTATGTAGAATATGTTCCTGAAGCAACAAATTTGCCTGATTTTGACAAGGCTCTCGAAGCTTTGAAGAGTTTATAGAATTATCTTTAGATAATTAAATAACCCGCCGTTTTTACGTGCGGGTTTTTCTATACTTAAGGAGGTTTTTATGGACAGTTTTATTTTTAGAAATCCGGTTAAGATTATTTTCAAAGAAGGCGCAGTCGAACATTTGAAGGAAGAGATTAAACCATACAATCGAATTCTTCTCGTTTACGGCGGTGGCAGTATTAAAAAGACCGGAATTTACGACAAGGTTATGAAGGGACTCGAAGGAAAGTCGGTCACAGAGCTTTCGGGCATTATTCCAAATCCTGAAACCACAAAGGTGTACGAGGGGATTGAGCTGTGCCGTAAAAATGACATAGATTTTATTTTGGCGGTCGGCGGCGGTTCGGTCATAGACTCAGCAAAAGCAATTGCCGCAGGGGCAAAGCTTGACGGAGATTTTTGGGATGAACTTTTTATGAAGAAGAATGACATAACCGATGCGATTCCGCTCGGCTCTGTGCTTACAATGGTCGGCACCGGCTCCGAAATGAATTCGGGCGGCGTTATTACAAATCCGGATGTAAAGATTAAATGTTCATACGGAAATCCACTTCTCTATCCGGTGTTCTCACTTCTCGACCCGACTTTCACATACACTGTTCCGAAAATTCAAATGGTTTCGGGAATTGTGGATATGTTCAGTCATATTATGGAAGTTTATTTCAGTTTGCCTGACGATGACAATATTTCGGACAATTTGAGTGAAAGTTTAATGGCAGCTGTTATAAGAAATGCACGCATTGCTATAAAAAATCAGGAAGACTATGGAGCAAGAAGCAATCTAATGTGGATTGCAAGTCTTGCAATAAACGGTCTTTTGGCGCTCGGTAAGGGCGAAGATTGGCAAAGCCACACGCTTGAACACACATTGAGTGCATATTATCACATTCCGCATGGGCTGGGTCTTGCAATCGTTCATCCGCATTATTTGAAATATGTTTACAAGGGTCACGGCGACAAGTTCAAGAGATTTTTAAAGAGAGTTTTTGATGTCGACCCAAGTGAGATGAATGAAGATGAAGCTGCGGAACTTGCGATTTCAAAGATTCAAGATTTCTTCAAAGAACTCGGAGCTCCGACAAAACTTCACGAAATGGACATCGACGAGTCGAGACTCGAAGAGATGGCAATGAATACGGACGAGTTCAAAGTCGACTATTCGGATTTGAAGCACGAAGATATTTTAAAGATTTATAAATCTGCACTTTAGAGGTGAGTTATGACAATTATTTCAACTTGGGAGATAAGTTTTCAGGGCGTGAAGATTGCACGCGATCTTTTGAAAGAAGGAAAGAGTCTCGAGGATGCGATTTGCGGGCTCATAAACGACATTGAGCTCAATCCGGATTTTCACAATGTGGGATATTCGGGATGGCCGAACGAAGAGGGCGACGTCGAGCTTGATGCCGCAATCATGGACGGCGATACTTTGAGTTTCGGAGCTGTTGCATCTATGAGAAATATAAAGACGCCGGTTTCCGTTGCGAGACTCCTTGTCGGTAGACCGTATGATAATTTCATTGTGGGCGACGGGGCACTCCAATTTGCACTTGAAAACGGTTTTAAGAGCGAAGAACTTTTGACTGAGCCTGCGAAAGCAAGATGGCTCCAAAAGATTCACGACATGACTGACCTCGACAAGGGACACGATACAGTCGGTTCAGTTATTGCAAGCGGCGGCAGAGTTGTTGCTGCAACTTCGACGTCGGGACTTTTCATGAAGCGAAAGGGCAGAGTCGGTGACTCACCACTTGTGGGTCCGGGGCTTTATGCGGATAGCGAAATCGGTGGAGCAACAGCAACCGGTGTTGGAGAAGATATTATGAAGGGAACACTTTCTTTTCAAATTGTAAACCTTATGAAGTCGGGAATGAGTCCGAGCGAAGCTGCGGGTAAGGCAGTTAAAGATTTACACGAGAATCTCATAAGAAAAAATCAAAAGCCGAGGGATTTTTCGGTTGTTTGCGTGAATAAAGACGGAGAATGGGGTGCCGCTTCAAATCGAGATGAATTTCCGTTTGTGGTTTGCACGGGTGACGAAGTCGAATTTTACGTTTCGAAAGATTTCGGGAAAGTATATGAAAAGAGAAAGAATCAATATGACGTTTAAAAAGTGAGGGAACTCACTTTTTTTATTTTATTTAAAAAATTTTTTAAAAAAAATTGATGGAAAAATTTGCGTACATATTCTTGAAAAGAATCGCCCTGACTTATCTCATTTCTTAAGTTATGAAAAAACGCTTTGATAAAATTATTTGTAGAAAAAATTGAAATTAAGTTTTGTATCAATTAATTTTATTTGACTTTATAAGAAGTTACATATTTATTTTCAGAGTTTTAAGAAGATTGAGAAATATTTACGTAACACTTGTTTATTTACAGCAACAATAAATTATTCGATATTTTACACAGTTTACATAATTGAGAAAATGTATATTGAATATTATCAAATCAAGTTTGACAAGGAAAACCATATATTGTATAATGATTGGCGGTAATGAAAATCATTATCAAATTCTAAAAAGGAGAAAACTATGAGACAAAGAATGTTGAGTTTGTTCACTGCGGGAGCAATGATTTTCAGTTCAATGGTCGGACTGACGACAAATGTTCGTGCAAGTGAAAACGTGGAAACGGTCAACCTCTTAGAGAGCAAGACCGATGTTGAGACACATGGAAACGGTCTAATGATGATAGACAATGTGTCGAATAAGGAGGGCAGAAATTCTGCTGATGCAGATGTTCAGCCGGTTAGTTATGCTTTAACCGAAAAAGATTTCGGCGAGAAAACAGTTTATATTGTGGAGCTCAGCTCTGAAGAGATGAGAAGTGCAGTCAAGGAGGCACTTTTAAAGCTACCGCAAACGGAAATTAAGTACGAGTATAATATTTTATTTAATGGTCTTGCTGTTGAGACCGGAGATGGATTTTTGGACTATATTCTTCACATTGATGGAGTAAAAAGTGTTGAAAGAGCCGAAAAAGTTATTCCACTCATGGAAAATGCAAGAGAACTTACTCATGTAAATGAAGCAAGTGACTATTTAAAAGAAATCGGTGCAGATGAAAATTCAATCGGAAGAGCATTCGACGGAAGAGGAATGCTTATTGCAAATATCGACAGCGGAATGGATGCAAGACACAAGGATATGCGTCTTGATCCGGAAGCTGAAAAAGTTGCAAAGATACAAAAACCGACGGAGTTCGGTATGTCGATGAAGATTCCGCACGGATTCAACTATATGGACGGCGGCAAGGATACTGTCGACAATTATCCTGACGGAAGTTTTTATCACGATCCGCACGGAATGCACATCGGCGGGATTTTAGCTGCAAATGCTACAGCTGAAGATTTGAAAAATCACAGAGGCATCAGAGGCATTGCACCTAATGCACAAGTTTTGTCATACAAGATTTACACATATACAAGCGACGCTTTTGCAGGAGACGAAACGATGTTCCATGCATTCGAGGACTGTATCAAGCATGATGTCGATGTTATTTCTATCAGCTCAGGTTTCCATGGAACCGGTTTGAAAGGTGAGAAGTATTGGGGCGCAATCAGAACACTTCGTGAAAAGGGAATTCCGGTTTGCGTTGCAACAGGTAACTATGCAACAGCTTCGTCGGACTCTTCATGGGACAGATACGCAAACAACGCTCTTAACATGACCGATACAGGTAATGTTACAAGAACGGCTGCACATGAAGACGCAATTGCAGTAGGTTCTGCAAGAAATACAAAAATTAGATTTAATGCTGTTAAGATTGGCGACAAAGAATTTAAATATTCACAAATAGGAGCATTCTTTGATAAGAATAAGTTTAAAACCGGTGATTACAGCTTTGTATATCTAGGAAAGTGCCAAGATGAAGATATACTTGGTAAAGACTTAGAGGGCAAAATTGTAGTTATGGATAGAATCTTCTCTACAGACATGAAGTATGCATTTAAGAAGGTTCGCGACAAAGGTGCTGTCGGTGTAATTGTTGTAAACACAGTTTCATACTACAACAGAGATGACTGGGAAGCAATTCCGGCTATGGGATATGAAGAAGATGAGAAGACTAAAGTACAAGTATTCTCTATATCTGGAGAAGATGGCGTTAAGCTATGGTCGATGATTAAATCATACGACGGGGATACAAATTATAAGTCGGACGGAAAATATCGTGTTGATATGAACAAGTACAATGCTTTAAAGCCGACTGTAGGACAAGAACACAAGCTTATGCTTGACTTCAATGTAGAAGATATAATTCTTGATGAACAACGAAGCGTTCCGGCCGGTTCAACAAGCTGGGGACCAAGAAACGACCTTCTCTTGAAACCTGATGTTTCAGCTCCGGGTAAAAATATTTATTCAACGCTGAATGTCGTAGGCAATGATCCGATGAAGGATTCAAGATACGGATATATGAGCGGAACATCGATGGCAACACCGGTTGTTTCAGCTTCGACAGTTCTTATCAGACCGAGACTTAAAGAGCTTGTTAATGCTCAAGCTTTGAAAGAAATGGGCATCGATTTGGTATCGCTTACAAAAATTATGCTGCAAAACACTGCATCGCCTATGCTTGATGAAACGACAGAAAACGATGGAAAATATTTATTTGCCTCACCGAGACAACAAGGTGCAGGACTTATAAACGTTTTAAAAGCATCAAAGAATAATGTTGTGGTTTCATCAAAAGCTTTGGGAAGCGATGGACAAACGAACAGCTACGGTTCGGTAAGTTTGAGAGAAATAAAATCAGGTGAAAAAACATTTACTATTACTTTGTCTAACACATCTGACAAAGATATTAAATTCACAGTGAGTGCGTCACCTGTTACAACAGATGGCAATATTCCAAAACTTAAACTCGATGAATTAAACAGTACCGAAGATAAGGGTAAGACAGTTGCAGAAATTCATCCGGAAATTGTTAACGGAGCAGAGATAAAGTTTGATACTGAAGAAATTACAGTTCCTGCAAACTCAAACTTTAATTTGTCCGCAACAATGAAGACAGGGGATGCACAAAATAAATTCGTCGAAAGCTTTATTAAATTTGAATCAAAAGATGAAGAAGCAAATCCTAGCCTAAGCATGCCGGTTATGGGCTTTGCAGGCGATTGGAACAACGAACCGATTATAGATAAATGGGCATGGGAAGAAGGCTCGAAGTCTGCTGAAGTTGTCGGTTACGACGACGAAGGTAGACCAAAAAGACCTGGAACATTAAACACAGGCGTTGGTGGAGAGCACGATATAGACCACTTCCACCCGGCTGGAATTATACAAAACACAAGAGATGGAAATCCAAAACTAAAACAAGATTCGGATCTATTTAGTTTGAATAATAATATAAGTTTGAATAATTCCGTAAGTAGAAGTGAAGTAGTAAAAGACTTTGAAGCTATTCCTAATGTTACGCCGAGCCCACTTATTTTGAGATCTGCAAGCAATGCAAAAATCTCAATTGTTGATGCAACGAAGACTAGAGATCTTAAAGTCATGAATGTTTCTCAATTTGTGCGCGGTATACTAAACTCTAAAAGAAATACAGCATCCGGACTTAAACCAAGTAGACTAAAGATACTAGGTGATCTTAAGTGGGATGGAATGATATATAATCCTCACCATGTAGAAAAGAAAGAATTTGGCGGAAAAGAATATGAAGAAATCCTTGGCGGAGTATATCCGCTTGCTGAAGGACAATACTACTACGAGTTTATGTATAGACTTACACCTGATTATCCATGGCAAAAGTCATATATACCGGTGAAGGTTGACAACACTAAACCAACGATAGAGTCAGTCGATGTTACAAATCCTAATAAGATTAAGATTGTAGCTAAGGACACATATCATAAGCAAAAAGAAGAATTTAAAGACATAACATTCTATCTTACAGATCAAGCTGAAATGCCGAATAAGTTTGAAGAAGTTGAAAGAAAAGTTTGGTTTGTTGGTGCAAACCTTGACAAAGACTATGATGATACTAAGAAATTAACTGTATATAGGGAAGATGATGGCAGCTATGTGATAGAAAATATTTCCAAAGATTTGATAGAAAGTAAAGTAACTATAGCAGCTCTTGATGGCGCAAGTAACGTTTCTGATGAATATGTTTTAAAATTTGCAAAACCTCAAGATGGAAAAGTTAAAGTTGAGCTATTTAGAATTGAAAGAAAAATGGTCGGCTTTAATGAAGAAGAGAAAGAAATTCTTATAAGTGAAACAGAGATAGCAGAAAATATGTTTGACAAAAAGGAAGAGTCAAAGCCATCTGAAGATGACGATAAAGAAGACGATGATGAAACTCCACAAGGGGCACCTGACTTCGAAATATACAAAGGCAGCACATATAGAGATCTTGAAGCAAAAGATTTAAAAAGAGTTATAGTTCAACCAATTACAAGAAAGGTAAAAAATCAACTTACAGGTGAGGAAAGCGAAGAAAAGATATATGTTGATTATTATAACAATCTTGATAAAAATGGGCAACCGACTCAATATGAAAACGGAGAGCCACTGCAGTATCACAATGAGACTTTAGAGGAACTTAAAAACAGTGGATACATCGGTATGATGACACCTAATGAAGACGGTGGCTTCAATATTCGCGGTAAGATTTTAAATGCTAATAAGAAGACCGAAGTGTATTTTGCATCAAAAGGAATGAGTAAGTCATTTAAAACAGCTAAAGTTCAAACTTTAAATTATAATGAAAATGACAAAACACTTGAATTCGACTTCTATGCTAATGTAAATGATGGCGACTCTAAAAAAGACTATAACGACGAAATTTATATCACTACAAGAAACGGTGATGAGAAGAAAACAATTAAGATTAGAATGCCTAAGAGAGAAGTTACAAAAAAAGAAGGAACGGCTCCGGTTATACCTGACTTGCATTCTATCGAAGACTCCGCAACAGGTAAATTTAACGACAAAGTTAGAGCAAAGGAAGAAAACGGCAAAAAGAGATATTTTGTAAGAACATTCTTTAAAATTGCGGATGGTTACACTATAAAACTTGTATGCTACAACCCGGGCAAGAATGGACTCGAAGCTATTGAAAAAGCAAAATATTATTCAAGCGATATGTCTGAAGAATATGTCGATATAGAGATACTTCCGGGATTCAATATGCTTAGAATGGAAGTATTTAAGGCTGAGACAAAAGACAAAGTCAATGAAGATGATGTTTATGAATCAAAAGGTTTCTGTTTATATTATGACGAAGACGGTCCTGAGCTCGATATGAAAACTTCAACATTTAACCCTGACAAGAACGGAACTTTATATATAAAGAAGAGCCCACTTGTTGTTGAAGGCGTTGTAGGAGACAAGGGTGGATTCAATTGGCACATGAGAATTAATGAAAGCATGGTTGATGAGTACCTTATTTATGGGGACTTAACAAGCGATAACCACAGACCTTTCAGAGTTGAAATTCCGTGCAAGGACAAAGATGTTATGGACTGGAATGTAAAGGACTATGCAGGAAACCAACCGGATAAATTCATGGCACAGCATATAATAAGAATTGATAACACAAAGCCTGAAATAGAGATCAAAGCTGATGAAAATGGAGATGACTATACTATAAAAACAGCAAGTTCAAAGCTGGGAATAAACATAACAGACAAAGTCGACAACGGAGACAAAGGAAGCATCATGCTTAAAGAAGTTTTTGTAAACGGAGAACCGTTCGAAACAGACAAAAAGCTTGAAGAGTATACACAAAAGGACGGCAAGTACACGATCTTTGTTCGTGCTGTCGACTATGCGTATAATGCGAGCGTAAAGACTTATATTTATGATCCGAATGCATCTGAAAATAAGATTGAAGAAGTAGAAAATGAAGAATTTACGGTTAAAGTTGATAGAGATAACGGCGAGAGAGCAAAAGAGTTTAAGGTTAAAAAGGGTGAAGACTTCACATTGCCTGAAGTCAACTTTGAAATTCCTGAAGGAAAAGTTTTTGCAGGATGGGATATTGATGGCAAAGTTAGAAATGCAGGAGAAACCATTTTAGTTGACAAAAATACAACTGTTCGTGCAATCTACAAAAATAAAGAGGAAAAAGTTTTTGCAAACATTCACTTTGAAAGAAACGGCGGACGTGATAACATGAAAGATATCAAAGCTGAAGTCGGAGCTACAGTTAAACTTCCGCTAAACGGATTTGATTCACCTAGCGACAAATCTTTTGACTGTTGGATGGTCAAGGGAGAAAAGAAAAATCCGGGAGATACAATTGTAGTTGATGGAGATTTGACGGTTACAGCAATTTGGAAAGCTGAAATGAGAAAACCGGAAGTAAAACCGGATGTTCCGTTCGTTCCATACACTCCGGAAGAAGGACATGATTATTTCAAACCGCACAGAAGAATAAACAACAAAAAAGATGTAGCTAAAGAAAAGAAAACAGAAAATAAAACAGAAAATAAAACAGAGATTGCTGTAGTTAAAGACGAAGGCAAAAAGACAACCGCAGATGTGAACACAGACTACAGTTCACATTGGGCAAAGAATGCGATCGTCGAATGTTTCAACAAGGGAATCTTTAACGACTTTGCAAATAAGACAGTGTTTATGCCGGAAAAACCGACAACAAGAGCCGAATTTGTGACTGCACTTGGAAGGCTTATGAATATTAAGCCTGAAGAATTCAACAAGAATAGTTTTGAAGATGTCGACAGTAATGAATTCTATGCAGCATTTATTAATTGGGCAGCATCAAAGAAGATTGTTTTGGGTGTTGATGCAAAGCATTTCGAACCGAACAAAACTCTTACACGTGAACAAATGGCTGCGATTATCATAAGAATTTTGAAAGCTTACGGTTATAATTTCAATACAAATCTTATGAAGCCTATTTATAAAGACGACAAAGAAATTTCGGATTGGGCAAAAGAAGCGGTTTATGCACTCACAAATCTTGGAGTTGTTCAAGGTAATGGAGACGCAACTTTTAATCCTAAAGGATTATTAAAACGAGGAGAACTTTCAGAGCTCGTTTTAAAACTTACAAAAAAACTTGAGAAATAGTTTTTCCCCCCCTTGCGGGGGTACATAAATTGGGTGTCTTTGTGATTGACACCAAGTGTGCCATGTGATATAATTATTATAATCTTTTCGAAAGGAATGCGAATATTATGAAGTGCACGCCAAATGAAATTATGAAGAAAATGCTCCATGTGCTTGAATATGCGATTTGTGTAATCATTTTGATTGCGGTTATCGCAGGGCTTCCTGATTTATTCAGATATATTTGGGAATTTGCAAAAAATCCTTCTTCAATCATAAGCTATAAAGCTTTTTCGGATTTTTTAAAGCATGCATTGATGTTGGTTGTTGGGATTGAGCTTATTTATATGATTATAAGCCATCAAAACGAAAACATTTTGACGCTTGTTTTGTTTGTTATAGCGAGAAAGATGCTCGTGTTCGCAGACGGCATGGTCGATATTGTGCTTGGAACTGTAAGTATCGTGTTGATTTTCATTACGCTTAAGTTCATTGTAATCAGAGAGTATAACATAAAGAAGCTTGACGGAACTTTTTCAGCAAGCATTTCATTGAAGGATTTGAAAAATAATCACAATATGAATATTGATTCTTCGGAAAACACACTTGGTGGTCTTGTTGCAAGACTTGCAGGTGAGGCGGGAAATAAGCCGAACGAAGGTGACGTTTATTCGTATGAAGGTTATGATTTTTCAATTAAAAAGATGACCGACGGTGTTATTGATCGTATTTTAATTACAAAGAAATAGCTTCGGCATTTCAATTTGCACTTGTAGCTCAGTTGGATAGAGCAACGCCCTCCTAAGGCGGAGGCCGGAGGTTCGACTCCTCTCAGGTGCGCCAAAATTCGGGAAGGGTTAATACCTTTCCTTATTTTATTTGTATGTGTAGCTCAATGGATAGAGCGTTCCCCTCCGGAGGGAAAGGCTGGGGGTTCGATTCCTCTCACATACGCCATTTGCATATTTATAGATTTTAATATATAATTATAGTAGAACAGGTGATGCCTGAGACTTGATTAAAAGTGTTTTAAAAAGGGAGGATACCTTTGAACGATTTAGTTTATGTAGTTGACGATGAAAAAACGATTACGGATATAGTAAAATTTAATCTCGTGCAGGAAGGCTTTGAAGTAAAGACTTTTCCGGACGGCAAGGAAGCACTTGAAGCGGTTTATGATAAGCCGTGCGACCTTATGCTTCTTGACGTTATGATGCCGGGCATTGGTGGTTTTGAGGTGCTTAAAACTTTGAGAAAGACTAACACTTTCCCGATTCTTATGCTGACAGCAAAGGAAGAAGAAGTGGACAAGGTTTTGGGTCTTGAACTCGGTGCCGACGATTATATAGTTAAGCCTTATTCAATGAGAGAACTTATTGCACGTGTCAAGGCAAATCTTAGACGTGTGCAAACGCCGAACACTGCAGGAGATCTCACAAAATATGGGGACCTTGTAATTGATTCAGGAAAATATGAGGCACAGATTGACGGAGAAAGTGTGAACTTGACAACTAGAGAGTTCGAGCTTTTGAAGTTTTTGTCGGATAGCCAAGGCCAAGTTTTTACTCGTGAGCAACTTCTTCAAGAAGTTTGGGGTTATGAGTATTTCGGCGACATCAGAACTGTCGACGTTACGATTAGACGTTTGCGTGAAAAGATTGAAAAACCGGGCGAAGATCCGAGATATATTATTACCAAGAGGGGTATTGGTTATTACTTTGGAGGATAGAGATGCGTTCAATTAAGTGGAGATTTGTTTTAATTTATTTTCTACTTGTGCTTGCAGTGCTCCTCATTGTTTCGACGTCCATTATAGGAAGGCTCGATTCAACGCTCACAAACGATAGAATTATGAGCGTAAAAAATCAAATAAATTCGCTCCTATCAAGCTCGAGTTATTTCTCGGGTGAGCTTTTAGATGAAAATATCAGAGGTATAAAGGCGTCTTTGAATGAAAGACGTTTTTCGGATACCGATGATATTTTTGTGCTTTCAAGCGAAGATTTTGAAACTATTATTGCTTCAAAAACCGATGATTTATCGACTTATGATGGGCAATACGCTTATAATATTGAGGAGTTAAATGTAGCACTCATAAAAGAAGGATATGCAGGAATTGAGAAGAGCATTATTTTGGAGAATTATGAAACGGGAATTCGTTCTGCACATTTGGTTGTGCCGATAACGGGAGTCGACAATAAAGTTAAGGGGCTTTGTTATGCGATAATAAATTTGGATGTCATCACAAAAACTCTTCAAAGTGCAAAGAGAATCATTTTTGACTCGGGACTTATTGCGCTTTTAATAACAATTATTCTAAGCTATTTTATTGCGTCTGGAATTACCGGACCGATAAGACAGGTAACAGATGTTTCAAAGAAGATGAGTGAAGGTGACTTCAATCAACGAGTCGAGGTTAAGAGTAACGACGAAATCGGACAACTTTCCAGTATGTTTAACCAAATGGCTGTCGAGCTAAAAAATAATATTCAAAGAACTGAACTTGAACGTGCAAAACTGAACACTATTTTCAACAAAATGATCGAAGGTGTTGTTGCGGTTGACAAGTTTGGAAAAATCATTCACATAAATGAAAAGGGAAGAAATCTTTTCGGGGTGAAAGAAGATATGCCGCTTTCGGACATCGAATTAAACCTAAAGACGCTTGGATTAAGTTCGGTCAATTTCCAAAATCCGTTCACACTTGCAGGAGAAGCAGACTTTGTTTTAAATGACAAAAACTACAGAATTCTCTATGCACCGTTTGAGGACAAAGACTTGAACGTTGGGGGAGTTATTGCAGTTTATCAGGACATGACAAAAGAAAGAAAACTCGAGGATATGAGACGTGAATTTGTAGCAAACGTAAGCCACGAACTAAAAACTCCGATCACATCTATAAAGAGTTATGCGGAAACGCTTATGAAATATCCGGTCGATGACGAGACTGCAAAGAGCTTTTTGACTGTAATCGACAACGAATCGGACAGAATGGCACACATAGTGCGTGATCTTTTGATTCTTACAACGCTTGACTACAAGACCGAAGAGAAAAAGCTTTCGCCGGTTTCAATTAATGAACTTTCGCACTCGGCGGTTGAAAGAATGAAGCTGATGGCGAAGGAAAAGAATATGTCGATTTATGAGCATTACGAGGATTCACTCTCCGTGCTTGCGGATGAGGAAGACTTGCTTCAAGTTATCATAAATCTTATTTCAAATGCCGTAAAATACACTCCTGACGGTGGAGTGATAAATGTTTCAACATCGACAGATGGTATAAATAATTATGTTAGCGTTTCGGACAATGGTGTCGGTATAAAACCTGAAGATCAAAAGAGAATTTTTGACAGGTTCTATCGTGTGGAAAAGAGTCGTTCAAGGGCTCTTGGCGGCACAGGTCTCGGGTTAGCTATTGCAAAGGAAATGGTAAACAGCATGAACGGCGACATCAGAGTTGAAAGTGACGGTAGAAACGGTTCTACGTTTACATTAAAATTCAAGGCGGTGAAAGATAATGGAGAGGCTTAAAAGCATTGTACTCAGCGTGCTTGTTTTGCTGGCAATATTTCTTTCGTACGAGCTTCTTTTTAAAGACAATGTGAGAGAAAACGAGACCATCAAAATTGACGATAAAAATGTAATAAGCTATAAAAGGCTTTACAGCACAAATCCGAACAAAGAGCTTTTGGATGCGATTCCGTCAGACGATTTGTCAGATTTTGTTGCGAAAGTTATTTCTAATTCAAAGAGCTTTCGTGACGAAGACGAAGATATTTTGGATTTTAAAAAGCTTAGCGAGTCGAGAGATAAATCTCCACTTATGCATCGCGGATATCTTGCAATTTCAGGATTCGAAATACCGGTAAAACTTTTAAATCTTTCGGTGGATTCAAGAATCGGGGATGTGCCTTTTGAATCATTTAATAAATTTTTTATAGACAATCAGGAAAAAAGACTTTATATAAAAACGGATGTCGGGATGAAGTCGGCGGAATTTGACGTCGAATTTCATACGAAAGAGTTTAAAAATTCAATACTTTTTGATGACTTTTTCGTTCCTGAATCCACAAATGGCGTGAACGCTTTTTCGGTTGTGCAAAATCCAATTTCGTCTTTCAGCAAAAAAGATAGACAGAATTTTGCGGAAAAGTTTTTGGGAACAAAAAATATTTACGAAATAAATGAAAGATACTCATATATATATTCGAGTGAAACGGCAAGTATCGAAATTAAGAAAAACGGCGATATAGTTTATCTTAGAAGTCCGGGGCCGGAGAAGATGAATTCAAACCTTTTTGATTCGCTCGGTGCATTCAAGAATTTTATAAAGACTTCGCTTCTTTCGTTTTCGGACTACAGAATTCTTTCTATACAAAATATTGAGAACAACGGCTTTAAAATTATTTTTTGCCAAGGAAAATTGCCACACTATTTAAAGGACGGCGAATTTTATGAGGCGGAAATAAAGAATAATCGTATAACTTATTTTAAATATAATTCCGTTACGGTGAAGGCGTATATGGAAGTTTCGAGAAAGCCGGAAATCGGTGCATATAAAGCTGCATTTTTAAAAGGCGATGATGCATTTTTCATGTACAACGGACAAAACACCGGAAATATAAATGTTGTGGAGTTGAGGTGATTTTATGGACTGGAAAAAAGCGAAAACTCTTATGATTTATGTTTTTATATTTATCGATTTGTTTTTGTTGTCATTCATTTATATTCGAAACAAGGACAGAGTCGATAATTTTGACATTGAGCCTATTTTGGAAAACCATGATATCAAGATTGATGCGGAGATTCCAAAAAGCATCACGACGGATATTTTGGAGCTCAATTATAAAGTGTTTACGGATGACGAGATTATGTATAAATTTTTCGACAGTCCACTTGTGAAATCGACACCGGAATCTTCGACATTTAAGGAAGGTGACAAGTCACTAATTCTTTTAAATAACAAGCAAATTATTTATGTTGACAAGCCGGAAAAGACGGATACAAAAATCGAAACACAGGAAGATGCAGTGAATTTTGCACTTGAATTCTTAAAGGAACGCGGACTTGATTTCAATCTTAAAGTGCAAAGATTTTCAGAAGCTGATGGAAAGCTTTATACAGTTGAATTTGAAGAAGTTGAGCCGGAAAGTGGCCTATTTCTCGAAGACGCATTTGCAATTGTATATTTAAATGAAAACGGTATTACGGGATTAAAATATCAGGCGTTTTCCGGAATAAATAAACTTGACGGCAAGATTTCGATAAGAGATCCGAAGCGTAAACTTTTAAAAATTATCAGAGATCCACTTGCAAAGGGACGTACAATTGTTGATGTTTCGGTCAACTATTATTTTAATCCGTCTAATCTTCCGAGTGTTGAAAATATAGACAAAATTACAAGCGGCCTTGCAAATCTTGCTCTTAGAGTGACTCTTGACAACGGCGCTATAATACAGATAGACTAGGTGATTAATTTGAAGTTTTTTTCACTTCAAAGCGGTTCAAACGGAAATTCGCATTTGATACAATCAAATAATACGAGCATTCTTATCGATTCGGGGCTCTCCGGAGTGAGAACGAAAAACATTCTCGCCAAGGCGGGCTTTTCGATTGAGGATGTGTCGGGTGTTCTTATAACTCATGAGCATGACGACCATGTGAGCGGTGCGGGTGTTCTTTCGAGAAAATTCAAAACGCCCGTATATATAAATCGAGCAACTTTTAGAATGGCTACTATGAAGATGAAGCAAATAGATGAATCGCTTCTCCACTTTATAGATGGCCCTTTTTGCATTGGAGATATTGTTGTGACACCTTTTAAAATTTGCCACGATGCGGCAGATCCGTTGGGATATGTTTTAGAGTCCGATGGGAAAAAGATTTCAGTAATAACAGATACGGGCGTTATAACAGATGAAGTTATGGCCCTTACAAAAAATTCGGACTTTTTTTATGTTGAGGCAAATTTTGACCCGATTATGCTTAAGCATGGACCTTACACGCCGGCACTTCAGGAAAGAGTGCGAGGTGATTTTGGACATCTCTCGAATTTCGAATGTGCGGAGTATCTTATAAATGCAATCGGAGACAGGACAAAAGCTGTTATGATTGGGCACATTTCGCTTTTTAACAATGACGAAACGCTCGCAAAACTCACAGTTGAAAATGCAATTGCGGAAGCGGGACTCGATGTGCCGGTTTTTGTTTCGTCGAGATTTAGACCGAGTGTGGTGATTGAAATATGATAAAAATTATTGAAACCGGAAAAATTCCAAAGGAATATCAAGTTATAATTGATGACTTTATAAAGAAAACAAGTCCTTATGAGAAAGTTCAAATCGTTAGTTTAAAAGAGATTAAGCTTAAAAAAGATGAGTCTAACTTGAACGAGAAGCTTCGAGATGAAACACAAAAGGCGATTGAATCAGCGAGCGGAAGGATTATTTTTTTGGATGCGAACGGAAAGAATCCGGATTCCGAAGAATTTAAAAATGAAATTATAAAATCGAAAAATATAGGTGAAACCATATCTTTTGTGATTGGCGGCAGCTATGGTTTTGACCACAATATGATAAAATCATATGAAAAGATAAGTTTTGGAAGGATGACACTCCTTCATCACATGACGACACTAATTTTAACTGAGGCGATTTATCGCTCGTTTAAAATGACACAAAACAGTAATTATAATAAATAATGGGTGATTTTATGGTAAAGGTATATATAACCGGGCACAAAGTTCCGGACACGGATACAATTTGTTCCGCTATTTCTTATGCGGAGTTTTTGAAAAAATCGGGCAGAGCTGAGGCTGAGCCGATAAGACTTGGAGAACTTAACAATGAAACTAAGTTTGTTTTGGAGCATTTTAATGTGGAGGAACCACGTCTAAAAACTTCAATGCAACTAAAGGTGCACGATTTGGAACTCGACGAACCGACAATAATTTACAGAGATACGCCGGTAAAAAGAGCGATTGAACTTTTACAGGAGAAAAAGACGCTTCTTCTTTCGATAACTGATGAGTATCACAAGCTTTTGGGCGTTTTGAGTCTATCTGATGTGACGAAGTCATATATGAATGTTTGGGACGATATGATTCTTCATCGTTCAAACACGCCTTTAAACAACATCGTCGACGTTTTGAGTGCAAAGGTTTTGAATGAAGCAAAACGTGAACTCACAGGAAAGATGGTTGTTTATGCAATGGAACCGGATGAACTTGGCGACAGAATTAAAAAAGGCGATGTCGTGATTGTTGGCGATAGGGACAATGCACAAATTGATGCAATCAAAAGAGACGTAAGTCTTATAATTGTCTCGGGCGGCTACAAAATGAAAGATGAGATTTTGGAGCAAGCACGTGAAAAAAATATCAGCGTTCTTTCCACAGAACTCAACAGTTTTATGGCAGCACGTCTTCTTCCTCTTTCAATTCCGGCAGAGTTTGTTATGACAAGCGGCGAGATTAATGCTGTAAATATAAACGATACGGTTGACGAAGTGAAGGAAAAACTTGCAAAGACAAGATTCCGCTCATACCCGGTTTTGGATGACGAAGGAAAAATTGTCGGAAACCTTTCAAGATATCATTTGATTACGGGAAAACCTAAGAAACTGATTTTGGTTGACCACAACGAAAAAGCACAGTCAATCGACAATATTGATGAAGCGGAGATCGTTCAAATCATTGATCACCACAGAATTGAGCCGGTTTCTACAAATTCTCCGGTGTTCTTTAGAAACGAACCGGTGGGTTCGACTGCAACAATAATAAGCAAGATGTTTTTTGAAGAAGGAATAAGACCGACAAAGGAAGTCGCAGGTCTTCTTTCATCTGCAATAATTTCTGATACACTTTACTTCAGAAGTCCGACAACCACTGATGATGACAGAAGAATGCTTGAAAGAATGGCACTCTATGCTGAAATTGAGCCGGAAGAATATGCAAATGAAATGTTTAAAGCGGGCACATCTGTCAAAGGTAAATCTGTTTCGGAACTTTTAAATATGGACGTAAAAGAATTTAAAATTATGGAAGAAAGCGTTCGCATTGCACAAATTTTCACGCTCGATAAAGAAAGTGTTTTGGAACTCAAATCCGAAATTCTTTCAGAGATGAAAAAAATTAGAGAAGCGAAAGGCAACGACACATTTGTATTTGTAGTGACGGATATTTTTGATGAAAGCTCAATAGTTTTTGTTTGCGGGGAATATGGAGTCGAAATTGCGGGAGAATTTGGAGAAAAAATCGAGGAAAACGAATTTTTTGCACCGGGTCTTTTGAGCCGAAAGAAACAAATGGTTCCAAAGGTCACCGATGCAATAAAAAAAGCAAAGGAAAATTAATATGAATCTTATTTTGGGAGCGATTGCGGGAGATATTGCCGGAGAACCTTATGAGTTTGGAAACAACAGAAATCCCGATGCACCGCTTTTTACACCGCAGTCAACTTTTACAGACGACACAATTCTGACTGTTGCAGTAATGAAAATTTGTCTGTCGAATGATTTTTCAACTGAAAACATTGCGGACACGATGGCGGACTTTGCAAGGCGATATCCTTCGAGTTATGGTGTGAGATTTAGGCAGTGGATTCTCGATAAAACTCCATACGGCTCACTTGGAAACGGTGCAGCAATGAGAATTTCGCCGGTGTATTATCTTAAAAAAACACTTCCGGAAAAAATCGAAATTGCAGAGAGAATCACAAATGTGAGTCACAACCACGAAGAGAGTATAAAATGGGTGACAGCACTTGTGCGACTTGCGGAGCATTTGAAAACGGACAAAGATTTTGACATTCAGGGATTTATGAAAAATGAATACGGAACAAATCTTACGAATGTGAAATATTTGAGAGAGAATTATGAATATTCCGAAAAAATTCAAAATACAGTTCCCGAAAGCATCACAATCTTAAATGACTCGAATAACTTTTGGGAAGTTTTGAAAAACTCGATTTCAATCGGAGGAGACGCGGACACAATTGCAGCAATTGCTGGTGGAGTTGCAGAAATTATTTATCCGATTGACACTGAAACAAAAGAGAAAGTGTTTCGAAAATTGCCGGAAGAGTTTAAGAAAATTGTAAGAGAATTTTCCGAAGAGTTCGCAACAATGAGATTATAGAGCGAAATATAATTGATAAATTTAACGAAATATGGTAAAATTTAGATAGAAAAATAAGGAGGAGCGATATGTTTTTTTATCAACAACTTGAAAATGATTTGTATAGAATTGGAGTGAACGACAGACGTACGGCGAGATTTGAAAATATGTTCCCGATGCCGGACGGAGTAAGCTACAATTCATATCTCATAAAGGATGAAAAGAAAGTTCTTTTTGATACTGTTGACGCATCTTTTATTAATGATTTTTATTCAAATTTAAACCATGCACTTGGCGAAGACAAGCTCGACTATCTTGTGATTACTCACATGGAGCCGGATCACAGCTCCGCAATTAATATGGTTTTAAAGGATCACCCGGATTGTAAACTCGTGGGAAATAAAAAAACTTTCCAATTCTTGGAACAATTTTTCGGCGATGAATTTAAAGATAGATATTTGGAAGTTAAAAACGGAGAAACGCTTGAAATCGGAAAGAGAACACTGGAATTCATATTTGCACCTATGGTTCACTGGCCGGAAGTAATGTTTGTGTTGTCAAGCGAAGGAGAACTCTTCAGTGCTGACGCTTTCGGAACATTCGGAGCAATTGAAGGACACTACTCAAGCGACTTAATTGATATGGATAGAGCGTTTATCGACGAGGCAAGAAGATATTACATCAACATCGTCGGAAAACAAGGACGTTCTGTTATAGCTATATTAAAGAAACTTGAAGGTAAAGAAGTTAAAATGATTTTGCCTTTGCACGGACCGATTCACAGACAAAAAGATAAAATCGAATACTTCATCGAAAAATATAAAACTTGGGGAAGCTTTGAAAGCGAAGAGGACGGAGTATTGATTGCATACTCTTCAATGTACGGAAACACAGAAGAAGCTGCGGACATGCTTGCTTATGAACTTTCTGAAAATGGCGTGAAAAACATTCACATTTACGACGTTTCTGAATACGACTACAGCTACATCATCTCCGATGCACACAAATTCTCAAACTTCGTATACACCGCAATCAACTACAACACCGACCTCTACCCGAGAATGGATGCATTCTTGAGAGAACTGGTCGGCACCGGCTTCCAAAACAGAAAAGTCTCAGTTATCACAAACATGAGCTGGGGCGGAAGAGCCGAAAAAATTGCCGAAGAAATTTTGGAAAGTTCAAAACTTGAAAAAATCGGCGAAACAATCTCTCTTAAATCGTCACTCGACGAAGAAAAAGCAGCAGAGATTAAGGAGCTCGCCAAAGCAATTGCAGATTCAATGAAATAAGATGTACAAAAAAGGCGTTTAATGCGCCTTTTTTGTTTGCGGTTATTTTCGCGATAAACACTTGATTCATATTTTAGTCGCTGCGACGTACTTACCAGTACGCCTCACTCCTAAAATATTTCATCTAAGCGTTTCTCATCGAAAATTCCTCGCAAACTGATTTGAATGTTTGCACATAATTAATTGTGGAAAGTTGAAAACACTGCCGTAGCGGCTGGCATACGTTGTGACGAAAGGAACAACGATGTCCTGCCGCCATATTTGACGTTTACTTTTTGAAGAACCATACCAACAACTGTGTGAAAATAAAATATAGAACCTAAAACCTCATACAACCGTTTCTCATCAAATTATCATTGCAAATAGATTTAATATTTGTGGGCCTTTTCACTATAAGGGTTTAAGACTGTAAGATTTTGCAAACGCAGCTTGTAGCGTCGGGTCACATCCCGACGCATGGGATATGAGTAAATACACGATTTTGAATGATGTCCTTTAAAAATAAATAAACTATATTATCTGAGCGTAATTAATTGTATAAAATTAAAAACACCGCCGCCCATTTTTGTGTCCATAAAATATGTATTTCCACCAACAACGGTGTGTATTTACAATATATATATACCAACCCCCACCAACAACTGTGTGAAAATAAAACATAGAACTCAAAACCTCATACAATCTAATTTTATATTATATTCACCATAAAATATTTTTATCATTCTAAACAATATGAACAATGTTCGAAAACGATTTTATTTGGGTATATAGATATAAATAACATTTGGAGGTGGATTATGGTTAAGAAGAGAACGCTTTTATTCATTGCGGGCATTGTATGGATGTTTGCGGGATTCAATGTAATAAAAATTGGCATCGAAGCATATATGGACAATTTCTCAATTCTAAATGTCTTTTTGTCGATTGCGGTCATGCTCATATTCTGGTTTATGGTATTTGGAAAGCTTGTCGATAAGCACAACACAAGAATCAGGGCATACAAAGAAGAGAAGAAGTATTTCTGGAATTTTTTCGATGTGAAATCATTTCTCATTATGGCATTTATGATGACATTTGGAATTTTAATCAGAAAATATTCCCTTATTCCCGACTCATATATTGCATTTTTCTACACCGGACTCGGAACTGCACTTTTCGGTGCAGGCGTGAAATTTATGGTGAAATTTTTCGGATATAATAAAAATTAAGATTAGAAGATAATCTATCGGAAAACTATATAACTGAAGTCATTTGGGTATATATGTTTTGGAGGTAATTATGAAAGATTTAACACTTTTTGTTTCAAGTAAATGTCCGGACTGTCCTCCGGCAATTGAGTATGTAAAAAATTCGGGGGTTGACGTGAATATTGTCGACATAACCGATTCAATGAAAAATTTGAAGCTGTTTTTAAAATACAGAGATGTCGATCCGTATTTTGATATAACGAAAGCTGCAAACAATGTCGGCGTACCGACTTTTATGGTGGGCGACGGAGAAAAATTCTTTTCGTTTGAGGAAGGGATGGATTTAAAAAGGGAGATAATTTAGAGATGTTTTACGATTATACTGTTAAGGATATAGACGGCAACGATTTACCCCTTTCAAAATTTAAGGGTGAAGTTGTTTTGGTTGTGAATACTGCGAGCAAGTGTGGTTTTACAAAACAGTATGAAGGGCTCGAGGCGCTTTATGAAAAATATAAGGACAAAGGTTTTGTGATTCTTGGATTCCCTTGCAACCAATTCGGCTCTCAAGAACCGGGAACAGAGGCGGAAATTAAAAATTTCTGCGAAGCCACATTCAGTGTTTCGTTTCCTATGATGTCGAAGATTGATGTAAACGGTGAAAATACACATCCACTTTATAAATTTTTAAAGTCGGAACAACATGGACTTTTGGGCAACGATATTAAATGGAATTTTACAAAATTTTTGATTGACCGCGAAGGCAATGTTGTGGAAAGATTTGCATCGCAAAAAACTCCGAAAGGTCTTGAAAAAGAAATAGAGAAACTTTTATAAATAACGCGCGACCATTTTGAACGAGAGGAAATTGTTCACATATGGTCGTTTTTTGTTTGTGAGATAGAAATTTATGATTTCGTAACCGAACGTGCAAAAAAGTGTATTGCAGCTAAGAGAGAAAATTGTATGGGTTTTTGGTTCTATATTTTATATACACAGCGTTGTTGTTTCGGTTTCTACAGAAAGCTATTGCCATATATGGCGTGAGGATTCACAGAACCGTCGCGCTAAGGCTGCGTTTGTTAATGTATGAAATGGGAAGATATGTCTGCGTGGGAAATAATTGCCGGTGATAATCATGGTTCTATATTTTGTAAGCACAGCATTGTTGGTGTAAACACATATTTTATATACACAAAAATGGGCGGCGGGATATAACCCGCCGTTACGTTCTGGGAAACGTACAAAACGAAGATGGGTTTATAAATAACAATAAAAAGAAGCTGTGTTACCAATTCCCATATTTTCGCCATTATTGGCGAGGATATTTTGATGAGAAACGGTTAGATAGAGTATTTTAGGAGTGAGGCATATTGCAAAATATGTCGCAACGACTAAAATGCGAGATCAAGCGTTTATCGCAAAATAGACCGCAAATAAAATCGTCAGAATTTGCGAGGGATTTTCGATGAGAAACGCTTATATGAAATATTTTAGGAGTGAGGCTTTTTTGCGGCGATACACCTTTTTATCTAATCTCACAACGAAATCAAAGATTTCTGTTCGATGGATAAAAAAACTGGTCACCGCTACGTACGGCGTTTGCCAGTTTCTACAATCAACATCCAATTTTATCACGAAAAGACCCACAAACAACAAGAAAGGCGCAATAAGCGCCTTTCTCTATTTCTCTTATTTATTTGTGTTCGGTGTGTTAATTGATTTATCTTCAAGCATTTCAACGGCGTCTTTAAAGACTTCACTCACTGTCGGGTGTGCGTAGATCATGTCGGTCAAGTCTTCAACTGATAGATCGTTTGTCATTGCGATATTTGCAAAGTGAATCATAAAGTCTGCTTCGGCACCCAATATATGGCAGCCCAAAATTTTCTTTTTGTCCGGGCTTGCGATAATTTTTACGAATCCTTCTGTTTCAGATGCGGAGAGAGCTTTTCCGTTCGATTGATAGAGGAATTTCGATTTAATAAACTCTGTTCCTTCTTCGGTGAGTTCTTCTTCTGTTTTTCCAATCATTGCAACTTCAGGAGTTGTGTATAGAACAGATGGTACGAGATCTAAACGAATTTTCGTCTTCACATTTGAGAATTTTTCAACGAGCCAAATGCCTTGAGCTGATGCAAGGTGAGCGAGTTGTGTATTGCCGTAAATTACGTCACCGATTGCGTAAATGTTTTCAACATTTGTCATAAGATTTTCGTCGACAACGAGTCCGCCTTTTTCGGTTTTAAGTCCTGCTGCTTCTGTGTTTAAACCGTCAGTGTTGCAAGATCTTCCGAGTGCGACAAGTACATATTCAGCGTTGTATTCTTTTTCCTTGTCTTTGCCGGTCATTTTTGTTGTGACTTTCAAAAGGTCGCCGTCTTGTTCAATTTTTTGTGCACGTTGCTTTACTTCAAATTTTAGCGTGTCGGATTTTAAAACACTTTTAAGTCTCTTTTGAACTTCACCGTCAGAAACTTTGAAAACATTGTTTCCGATAACTGTTACATCAGTTCCGAAAATGCTATAGATTGAGGCAAATTCAAGACCAATGACACCTGTTCCAATGACAATCATGGACTTTGGAATTTCCTTAAGGTTTAAAAGATCTGTCGAACTTAAAACGTTTGGAAGCTCTTTTCCAGGAAGTGGGTTCATATCTTTTGATCCGGTTGCAACAATGCATTTGTCAAATGTGAGCTCTTCTTCGCCACCTTCATTTTTCTTAACAATAACAGTTTTGCTGTCTTTAAAAGATGCAAAGCCCTTTATATATGTCAGGTTCGGATAACCTTTGAAAAGGAAATCGATTCCATCTTGAAGCGACTTTACAACTTTTTTCTTTCTTTCGTAAATAACTTCTTCATTTAACTTGTAACCTTCGACTTCGATGCCGAATTCTTCGCTTCTTTTAATATCTTTATATAAACTTGCAATCTTGACGAGTGTTTTTGTCGGAATACATCCGATATTTAAACAAGTTCCGCCAAGTTCGCCTTTTTCAACAAGTGTAACATCGTGACCCAATTGAGCTGCACGAATTGCAGTTTCATAACCTCCTGGGCCTGCACCTATGATTAACAGTTTCATGTAAAAACCTCCTTTAACATTCTTATTATATTATAACAACAAAACGCCGTTCATTCAATAGGAGCGAAACGGAGAGACGCATAATTTCAGCATAGAATGATTTTTTAAAGTGCGTATTAATCTCAATTCAGTTTTTGTATAATTGTTTTTTATTCAATTTAAATTTCAATTGATTTGAAATATGATATGTTAATAAATAGATAAGTGTAAAAATCTTATATAAAAAAATTTTAAATAGAAGAAAATATTTCTATAAAAAAATTTTTAAAAAATATTTTTATAGTTATTATATTAAAACTATAAATTAATAATAGAAGTTTTGATGTTTATAGATATTATAAATTTATTTAATAAATAAAAGCTATTTAATTAACAATATGTTAAAAAATCAAAATTTAAATAAGCAATATAGGTTTTATGAATTAAATATAAAAAATCAATCAGTATTTTCTATTGGATATTGATAAAATGTTATGATATAGTTGAGTTATAAGCTATTTAAAGGAGGTTTATATTATGAATTCATATGAAAGAGCAAGAGAATTCGCAAAAAAATATGTGGATCCGATTGCGACAAAAATTGATGAAGAAGCAAGATTTCCAAAAGAAATTTTTGACAAATTAGGAGAAGAAGGATTTTTTAAATTAATGATCCCAAAGGAATTGGGTGGAGACGGCGGTACAATTAAAGACCACTCACAAATTTGCCAAGGTTTAGCAGAAAGTTGTGCAACAGTTGGTCTTTGCTATATGATGCACAATGTTGCACTTATGTGCATTTTAGGAAGAGGTTCAGAAGAACTCAAGAAAAAAATTGTAGGCGAAGTTATTAATGAAAGAAAATTCTGTGCACTCGCATACAGTGAACTTGGAACAGGAACACATTTCTATAAACCTGAACTTAATATTAAGCACGTTGACGGTGGAGCTGTTATCAGCGGTAAAAAGTCAATGGTTACATCTGCAGAATATGCAAGCTATTATTTGGTTTTGGCACCTTCAAAGAAGGAAGGCGAAATCGACAACTGGGTAGTTCCACTCGGAAGCGAAGGTTTGAAATTCGAAATGGAAAACTGGCATGGAATGGGAATGAGAGGAAATGCTTCATGCCCAATGGAATTAAATGATGTTCATCTTGATGAATTATATAAAATCGGTGAATGGGGAAGCGGACTTGATCAAGTATTCTCAATTGTTGCACCGTTCTTCATTCTAGGTCTTGCAAGTGTTTACTCCGGACTTGGACGTGCAATTTCAAGAGCTGCAGTTGAACATGCAACAGCAAGAAAATATCCTGATGGATCAAGCCTTGCAAACATTGAAACAGTTCAAATTCACCTTGCAAAAATTTACAACCGTGTAAATGCAGCAGCAGCACTTACCGCTCACGCAGCAGATAAAGCTGTTAGAGGTGACGCAGATGCAGTTGTTGATATTATTGCAGCAAGAATCGCAGCAAGTGAAGCAGCAATTGAAACATCAATCGACGCAATGAGAGTTGGCGGCGGAAAAGCTTATAACAAATCAGGTCCGATTGAAAGACTTATGAGAGACGCATACGCAAGCCAAATCATGGCACCGTCAGTAGACGTTTTGACCATCTGGCTCGGCAAACTTATTACAGATCAACCGATTCCATAGGTGATATTATGACAAATAAAATTAGAGTTGGTGCAGTTATATACGATCCGAAAGTTACAATTATTTGGGATATGATCCACAAGTTCTTCATTGAACGCGGTATGGACGTTGAAGGTGTTTATTTCAAAGATTACGATTTGCAAGTTGATGCAGTTGTAAACGGCGACATCGACATCGCATGGAACAGTCCGCTCGCATGGCTTCAAACTCAAATAAGAACAAAAGGCGAAAGTGAAAATGGTCCAATGAGAGATACCGACCAAGACAGAAAGACTATTTGTCTAGTCAGAAAAGGTGGAGATATTAAATCCTTTGAAGACTTAAAAGGCAAAAAAATTGGTTTCGGTGCTTTCGACAGTCCTCAAGCAAGACTCATTCCAATCTATTATTTGAAGACCAAAGGCCTTGAATATGGAAAGGATTATGAAGAAGTCAGATTTGACAAGGGAGTTGGTCTAAACGGCGACCACGTCGGAGGAGAACTCGATGCTGTTAAAGCCCTTGAAAACGGAGACGTTGACTGCGCTTTCACAATCGACTTAAACTACAACGCTTGGACAAACGACGGCACCATTGATAAAAATCAATTGGAAGTTTTGGGCGAAACACCACACTTCGACCACTGTATATTCTCAGCAAGAATAGGATTCCCAAGTGAAGATTTTAAAGCTTGGTCAAAAATCCTTTTCACAATGGATTACAACGATCCTGAACATAAGAAAATTATGGACATGGAAGGACTCAAAGAATGGGTTCCGGGTCGCACAACAGGTTTCGAACAAATCACAAATGCGGAAAAGTATTTAGACTTCTTCGGGAAATATCGTGACTAAATCGTTTTCAACCTCACTTATTGGAAGCATGCCGCGAAACGATGAGATTTTAAGAGCCCTTAGGAAGAGATCCAAGGGCTCTATAAGTGAGGCGGAGTTTTTAAATATCATCGATGGCGAAGAAGATGAAGTTGTAAAGCTTCAAGAAAAAAACAATATCACATATATTTCATCGGGCGAACTTTCACGCGATAACTATGTTTCATTCATTGCAACTAAGCTTGCCGGAGTCAGAATGATGTCTATGGCTGAAATGCTAGACTATGTCGAAGACAAAAAGGCATTTGAAGAAATTTTGTCGATCTTAGATGTTCCGGCAATAAGTATAAAAAATGCAATTTGTGAAGGAAAAATTTCTAGAAGGACAAATATTGTTTGTGATGAATTAAAAAGACTTAAAAAGAGAACGGATAAAAAAGTTAAGATTACTCTTCCGGGGCCTTATCTTGTGACTCGTTCAATGTGGCTTCCGGCACTATCGAAAAACGGATATAATTCGAAAGAGGAACTCGGCGAAGATGTCATAAAGATTTATGCGGAAGAAATCAAGGAACTTCAAGAAATCGGAGTGGATATAATCCAATTTGACGAACCGGTTTTGACAGAAGTTGTTTTCACTGAAGGAAAACCTCGAACATTTATGTGTGCAGCTCTTTCTGAAAAGAAAGACCCGACCCAGGAACTGGAATTTGCAACACATCTTATAAAGTCATGTATGGAAAAAATCGACAGAACAAAGTCGATGCGAGCACTCCACGTCTGTCGTGGAAACTGGTCGAAAGATGAATCGATTCTTCTTTCCGGACCTTACACGCCGCTTATCAAGCTCTTTGAAAATATCGACACTGATGCTCTAATGCTCGAATTTTCAACGAAAAGAGCGGGAGAGCTTTCGAGTCTTTTCGAATCGAAAAAGATAAGAGAAGAAATCATATTGGGCCTTGGAGTAATAAATCCGAGAACAGATGTTATTGAAAAGCACGAAGACATGATTGAAAGAGCTGAAGAAGCACTTAGATTTACATCGAAAGAAAGACTATTTTTAAATCCTGATTGCGGATTTGCCACATTTTCAAACAGACCTGTGAACACTCTGGAAATAATAGATAAAAAACTCAGCGAACTTCAGACAGCGGTAAAATATTTGGAAGAAAAATATGACAAGTAAGGAAATATTTGACAGCTCAAAAGAGTCAGAAGTTTTTGACTTTACAATGCGAACAACTTCGAACGATCTTAAAAGAGTTAACACATACGGAGATGCAAGCTATATATCGACTGATCAAGAGCTTCCGTATGACAACGAAAAAGACGAGCTCTCAAGCGTTGAAATTTTTGTTGCGGGAATTATGGAATCGATGATTCTTACAATTATCCGCGAAGCGAAAATTGCTCGAGCGGAACTCGATGAGATCGAGGGAAGAGCGAGTGTTCGTGTAACAAATCCTCTACGTACCTTGAAAGTTATTGGAGTTGAAGAATCACCTATAATAGAAAATATAAAAATTAAAATATATTATTATATCGATGACTTCACACATGAAGAGGGCGAGAAATTTATGAGAAAAGCAATTGAAAATAAACTTCAATTATTTGATTGCTCGGAGTGCACTTGAGCACACCTGCGCAATCAAAAATTGAGTTTGCGGCGCATCTCATCAAAATATCCTCGCAAATTGTTTATATATTTGCGGGCCTTTTCGCGATAAACGCTTGATTCATATTTTAGTCCTTGCGACGTACTTGCCAGTACGCCTCACTCCTAAAATATTTCATCTTAAGCGTTTCTCATCGAAAATTCCTCGCAAATTATGGTGTATATATAGGAACCGGAAATCACCGGTTCTTTTTTTGTTTGTGAGGTAATTTGCGGTCTATTTTGCAAATGGCTTTTGTAAAAAAAAGAAAACACCGCCGTAGCGGGACGGCATACGTTACGACGTAAGGAGTAACGATGTCCTCCCGCCCATTTTTGTACATATTGAATATGTGTTTACATCAACAACGTTGTGTATATAAAATATCAAAACCATAACCTTAAACAAATTTTTACATCAATTATAATTTTGCGTTTTACAAAATTCATTCCACCCATTTTCCCCATTGGCGGCGATACACCTTTTTATCTCATCTCACGACGAAATCAAAGATTTCTGTTCGATGGATAAAAAAACTGGTCGCCGCTACCTACGACGTGTGCACAGTTATACATCTATACTCGCATGCCGCCCAAAAAACGCGCAATAAAAAATATCCTCGCAAAATGGCGCAAATTTAAAATCTTCATATTATATAGCTATAAGAAAAAATAATAAGTATAAGGAACTCTATTCATAATTCGAATAGAGTTTGTTTAGATGTGTTTAAAAAAGGTTTGGGGGTATAATATTATTGGATAAAAAATCCGAGAAAATCTAAGGAGGAAATTATGAGTTATATTGACGAAAGAAAAGAAAACGGAGAAATGAATAAAGAACTTGTAAAATCAGCACCGGAAATAATGAAAGCATTTGGAGATCTTCACGCTGAATATACAAAAGAAAGTGCAACTACACTTGTTGAAAAAGAAATGGTTGCACTCGGCATCTCCATCACAATAAAATGCATCCCATGCATGCTCGCACACATCACAAGCTTCAAAAAAGCCGGCGGCACAAGAGAACAACTTGTCGACGTAATAAAAACATGTATTCTAATGAACGGCGGACCGGGAACGGCGTATGGAGCGAAGGCATTGAAGATGTACGACGAATTGGATTAAGGGAAGTATTTGCGGTTATTTTCGCGACAAACACTTGATTCAATATTTTAGTCGTTGCGACGTATTTATCAATACGCCTCACTCCTAAAATATTTCATCTAAGCGTTTCTCATCGAAAATCCCTCGCAAATAACAGTGTTTATGAAAGAATCGGCAATCACCGGTTCTTTTTTTGATTTTAAATTGTATGATGTCGCAAACACAGCCGTAGCGGGACGGTTCTGTGAATCCTACCGCAAAAACACCTGCGCAATCAAAAATTGAGTTTACGGCGCATCTCATCAAAATATCCTCGCAAATTCTTGGATAGTATTTGCGGCCATTTTCGCAATAAAGTTATGAGAATGTATGATGTTGCAAACGCATGACGTAGCGGGACGGCACTGTGTGTCCTCCCGCAAAAAAAGCCTCGCTCCTAAAATATTTCATCTAAGCGTTTCTCATCGAAAATTCCTCGCAAATTGTGTCGTTTATATGGGAATCGGTGGCACCGGTTTTCTTTTTTATTGTTATTTATAAATGCATATTCGCTTTGTTCGTTTCCCAGAACGTAACGGCGGGTTGAATCCCGCCGCCCATTTTTGTGTACTATGAATATGTGTTTACACCAACAACGTTGTATTTATAAAATATGTAAACAAAAATCTAAAACTATTTATAAATATGTCTTCGCTCTGTATGTCCTCCAGTCAATAACGGCGGGCACTGTGTGTCCCGCTGCAAATAATATATTCATACGCAAAAGGTAAATTCGTATATTTCTACAATATCCACCAATAATTCCACCCAAAACCACACCACGCAATTGCAAGTAATATATCTATATTTTACATCAAATATTTCATTTTGATTTTCGTTTTACAAAGTTTTCAAGAATCAATTAGTTTTAAGTTTAAAATAAAATTTCTAACTATATTTTTATATGATTTTTTTAAAATCTTTTATAAAGGTGTTGATTTTTATCTCGTATTTATGTTACAATATGGTTACGAAGCGATTAATAGATTAATCGCTGATTCGGGGTTTTCTTGCGTATTCCATTTTAACACACTAAATAAAAACAATAATGAATTTTTAAAATTATTTTGCCCCGAAAAAATTTCTAGGAGGTTTTTTATGAGTAAGAAATTTATTTCAATTTTGCTCTCAGTAATGATGGTACTAAGTGTCTTTACAGGCTTTAGCACTATTGTGAGGGCAGAAGAAAGGAATGAGTACATCATCAATGTTGACGTTGAAAAGCTTGTTCCTGGATTTGAAAAAGCGTACACCGGCCAAAACTATGATTTGGCAGTCAAACTCTCAGACGAAGCTCTTGATAAGTTCGAAGAACTTTTAAAAGAGGAGCTTCCAAAGGTTGAGGTTTTTGACAGAATTGAACTTTTGGTTCCTGCATTAGTCGCAAGGATGAATGTTGAAGAACTTGAAAGTGCAAAAAAGTTATCTAATGTAATAGAAGTATTTGAAAATTATACGATTAATGAATCTGATATCGTTCGTTCAAATATGGCTGTTTTCCAAAGCAGAAGTGTTATGGATGAATCAATCAGCATGGTTAATTCAAATGATTTAATTGGAAATGACGATACTTTCCAACAAAAGTACGACGGTAGAGGAAGAGTTCTCGCAATTATCGACAGTAACATGGATCCTACTCACAGTGCTTTTTATTTGTCACCGGGTGTTAGACCTAGACTTGCAAAGCTTGACATCAACAATTTCTTAAACGGTGGAAAGCTTTCAATCAAGGACAATTCTGCTGATAAAAAATTATATGAAGATATTTATCGTTCCGAAAAGATTCCTTTCGGATGGAATTATAATACAAACAATAAGGATTTGAATCCGGAAAAGGAAAAGGCTGCTCACGGTCAACACGTCAGCGGTACAGTTGCCGGAAACAAATTTGATATAAGTGGAAAGACATGGAGAGGTGTTGCTCCTGAAGCACAACTTCTCATGATGAACGTTATGAAACAAGGTTCAACATCATCCAATATCTACATCAGAGCAATGCAAGACGCAATTGTTATGGGTGCAGATGCTGTTAACATGAGTTTAGGTTCAACAAAAGGTCTTCCGGGTCAAGCTGATGGTCTTGTAGGAAAGGCTATTAACAATGGTTATGCAGCTGACACAAACTTTGTTATCGCAGCAGGTAACGAAGGGGAATATCAAGGAAAGTTAAACATAGACAATCCTGATTTCGGAACAATGGCTGCACCGGGTATTGCAACAAATGCAATCACTGTTGCATCACTTGAAAACAAGACAATGTATGTTCCTTTAATTACTTTTGAAGGTAAAAAATATATTTTCCAAACAGGCGGCGATTTAAGATTCGAACCTAAGGATTATGAATTTGTAGATTGTGGTCTTGGTAAAAAAGAAGATTTTGAAGAAAAAGATTTAACAGGAAAGGTTGCTCTCATGAAAAGAGGCGGCATCACTTTCAACGAAAAAGTTTTAAACGCACAAGCTGCAAAAGCTGAAGGCGCAATTGTATACAACAATGTTGAAGGTCAACTCTACATGAGTGTTAAAGGAAACAGCATTCCTGCAATTTCAATTGAACTTGCAACTGCCGAAAAGATGCTTGCAAGTAGTACAAAGACTGTTAATATTAAAATGGATCCACAAGAAACGGCAAACCCTGCTTTTGGTGAATTAAGTTCTTTCACAAACTGGGGTCTTTCAATCGGCGGATATATGAAACCGGACATTACAGCTCCTGGTGGACACATTTATTCAACACAAACAATGGGCGATACATTCGGCGACATGAGCGGTACATCAATGGCTACACCACACGTAACAGGTGGAGTTGGTATCATTCGTGACCGTTTGGACGACATGATGTTTGCAGGAGAAACACATAAGGCAGCTCTTACAAAGACTATTCTTATGAACTCTGCAGTTCCACATGTTGACCCGAAGACAAAAGCAACAACATCTCCACGTCGTCAAGGTGCAGGTGTTATGAATCTTAAAAAAGCAACAGAACTCGATTTCACAGCTGTTGACAAAGATACAAAAATTGCATCTAAATTTGTTGGAAATGTTGATGACAAGATTACTTTAAATCTTCTTGTACACAACTATTCATCAAATGTAAAGGAACTCACACCGTCAGTTCAAGCTACAATTGAAGCAAAAGACGGAAAGACTCTTCTTCTAAGACCGGACGAACTTTTCTCTGAAACTTACGAAGACAAGAAGTTCACAGTTCCTGCACAAACAGAACAAGAATTCTCAATCACATTCCCGATTGAACACATGGAAAAGGTCAAAGACTTTACAAATGGTGCTTTCGTTGAAGGATTCCTTCACTTAAGAGACCAAAACGGCATGGAAATTTCATTCCCGTTCGTTTCGTTTAAAGGCAGCTATGACAGCATTCCATCAATCGAAAAGCCGGTTTACGATTTTGATTTCACAACTGAAAAACCGATGTATTGGAATTTGAAGACAAGAAATCATGAATGGTTCAGATATTCAACACATATCGAAACAAACTATGGAACATACAAAGATGAAAAGGGTAAAACCTACAACAATATCGTTATTGCAGGTATTAAAAACTTTGAAGAAATAGACGCAAACAAGAATACGGACAAAGAACCGGCTCCAGAATTTGAACCGATTGTAATTTCTCCGAATGCTGATAATTATCAAGACGTATTGGGCATCAATATGGTTATGGTTAGAACAGCTACAGTTAAAGCTTCTATAATCGACTCAGAAGGAAAATCAACAGATTATCCTATCGGATTGAAATATACAAACATTTCAACTGATCCGGACAACGACAAAAACAGAGAACAATATCTCGGTTTCACATCTCCGGGTGCAGTTCCATTAAAAGATTTCAAAGATGGAGAATATACTTTAAGGCTTACAGCAGCTGCTACAAAGGCTCCAAAGGAAAGTTATCCTGAAACTTTCAGAGACATCAAGTTTACTATTGATACAGTAGCTCCACAATTTGAAAATGCTTTCTATGATGAAGCTACAAGAACTCTCACATTTGATATCAAAGAAGAAGGTTCAGGCGTAAGAGATTTTAAGATCGACGCAAATGAAAAGGCTATTGACTTCACAAGAGAAGGAAACAAAGTTACAGTTATAATTCCTGAAGGAAAAGAACTTTCAGATGTAAATATTTACGCAATCGACAATGGACACAATATCAAGAATGCAACAGCTGAAATGCTCGTGTTCAAAGATATGTTCGGAAAGCTCGACGTTGAAGTAAAACAATCGGGAACAGAAGCTTTAAATCTTGAATACAAAGTTGTAGATGAAGCAGGTAAGGAAGTTAAGAACACCGAAAACCTCAAGTTCGGAAAATACAAACTCATCGTTACAAACTATTCAAATAAATTCGAATTAAAAGGTGACAGTGAAATTCCGTTTGAAATTTCAAAAGAAAACAAAGAACACAAAATTGTTCTTGAATTTACAGCAATTCCAACAGGAAGAATCACAATTAAAGTCGCATCAAAAGACAATCTTGAATGGGCTGACTTTACACTTCTCGCAAAGAATGTTAAGACCGGAAAAGTTTTCGGATTCGTTCAAGACGAAGGAATTTACGACAAATACTTTGATGCAGACCTTCCATATGGTGACTATGAATTTTATGCAGAATTTAAACCTGGAAAAGACGGTTACACCATTACATTCGGCGAAGATATGCCGTTTACAGTAAATAGTTCTACAAACTATTCAACTATTACTGCAAATATAAAGAGAGCAGATTTCTATAAAGTTCACATCACAACTGAAGGGACTCAAAGTCAAGTAAAATATCTTGCAAAGGATTCAAAGAACGGTTCAATCGTTGGACTCGACGAACTTGCTGAAGGCACATGGATGATATTCCCTGAAAAAATGCCGGAAGGAATGTTTGTTGAAAAGCCTTATGAATATGTAACACTTTCACAAGAAAAACCTGAAGCAAATGTAACATTTACATTTGAAGAAATTGGTGATAAAAAGTTTGCATTCACAATCAAAGACAACTATGAAAAAGCTGATTATTACATCTGCGATTTCTACAAATGGATTGGAAAAGAAGGAAAAGTTTACGACTATACAGAAGGTATGGAACTTACACCGGGAACATACTTTGTTGAAGCTATTGCTGACAAAGAAAGATTCGGTGAAACAACTATCACAATTGACAATCAAAGCTATGCTCAAATATCAAGAACATTCAGATCTACAACAGATCCTGTAGAAGTTGAATTCAATTGGATTAAATACGCTGACTCAGATAAGATGAGCGAAGGTGCTATATTTGTTAACGATGACAATCTTCCGGCAGATTTGAAAAAAGCTTCATACGAATATGTACTCACAGGAACAAAGGGCGAACCTATCAAGAAGACATATATCAAGACAGGATTCAGCACATGGTTTGTCGATCTCCCATACGATTACTATCAAGCAGAAGTTAAGGGAATTCCTGAAGGATATACAGTAAATAAAAAAGAATTCATTGTAAACAGCAAAGAATTCCAAGTTGAATTCGTAGTTATTCCTGTTGGAGCACCGGAAGAAAAAGTTTCTGTAGATGTTAAATTTATGAAAGACGGCACTGAAGTTACACCTGTAACATTTATGCTTGACGATCAAGAGTTTAAAAACGGAACAATTGAAGTCGCACCGGGAACATATGATGTTGAAATCGTAGATCCTACAGGACTTGTACCGACAGAAGAATTTGAAACAGTTACAATTGAAAAAGATACAAATAATTTGACAATTGAACTAAAAGAAGGAAAAGCTGCTCCGCAAGGAGAAGGAACCCTTAAGTTCGAAGTTTATGAATCAGACGGCACAAAAGAAACTAAATTAAATACATTCATGATGGCTTATGCAAATAGCGAAATCCTCATGAACAATGAAGAAAAAGCTCTTCCATATGGAAAATACGACGTTAAACTTTCCTCTACATGGAATATGCAAGGCAAATATGACGAAGCAAAGTCAAAGATAAGCGATACAGTAACTTTGAGCGATGCAAACAAAAATGCAGTTGTTAAATTTGTTGTCGTATTAAAGAATGCAACACCGGGACCGGATCCGCAAAATCCTACAAAAGGTAAAGCAAGTTGGGATATCAACTACACAGGATCAAGAACGGGACTTAAATTCTTTGAACAAGTTAAACTCTACAAAGTTGTAGACGGAAAAGATGAAGAAGTTAAACTAAGTTTCGCACAAGAATACAAACATGGAGCAATTGACCTTGAATATGGCAAATATGCTTATGTATTGAATGACTTGTCAGATTATTTGAAAGTTAATGTAAAGAACAAGAGAATTGAATTTACACTTGACAAAGAACATCCGACATTCAATGCAGTATTTGAAATAGAAGACAAAAAAGAAGTTCAACAAGTTGAAGTAAGAATCCCTAAGGATGCAAAAGAAAGCTTGAACGATTATAAAATCACAGTTTTCGACATGAATGGAAAAGAAGTTGAAGGCGTAAAGATGACTGAAAAGGGATTTGAATTCCCTGCAATTTCAGGTGTAGATTATGAACTTAGATTAGAAGGCACAAAATATGCTTACTATCCAAACATCATCAATGCATATCCAAGCCCAACATTCGCAAAATATATCAACATTGTTGCACCGCTTATTTTAAAGGTAAATTCACTTGCAGGTGAAACAAAAGTTGAAGCTGACTACGCAGTTTATGCAAAGACAAACTACGGAGTGACTTATGTAACTGACCTCAAGAAAGTTCCATATATCGGAAACGGCAACCAACTTTACCAAGTAAAATTCCTCGGATGCGAACAAGGATATAAACTTAAAGATGAAGAAATCAAAGAATTTACAGTAACTGAATATTCAAAACAAGAACTCACATTCAATTTTGAACGTGACGAAAGTGTTGAAATAATCAATAAAGAAGAATTAAAGAAACTCGTCGCTGAATATGACGAAATCATAAATTCAGAAAGCTACAAAAATGCTGATGAAAACTTGAAGAAAGCATACGACGATGCAATTCTTGAAGCAAAAGCTGAACTTAAAAAATCAGTAACAACACAAGTTGCAATTGATAAACTTGTAGAAAAAGTTACTGAAACAAGAGATGCTATCATCGGAAGCAAAGTTGAAGTTGTAAAAGAAGAACTCAAAAAACTTATTGACGAATCTGAAGAAATCAAAAAATCAGATAGATACAACTATGACACTGAAGAAGACAAGAAAGCATATGACGTTGCAATTGAAAATGGTAAAAAAGTTTATGAAGACGAAAACGCAGTTGAAAAAGATGTAAACAAAGCAATCGCTGACATCAAAGCTGCTCTAAAGAACCTCGACGGAATTCACGAAGCAGATAAGACTGAACTCAAAAAACTTTTGGCAGACTACAATGAAGTACGCCATTCAGACAAATTCATCTATGCTACTGCTGAAGAAAGAGACGCATACGAAACAGCAATCGTTGACGGAACAAATATTGCTAACAAGAGAGAAGCAACACAAGAAGAAGTTGACAAAGCTGTAGAAGAAATCAAGAGAACTTACGAAAAATTAAGTGGCGTTGTAATAGAATATGTTACAGTCACATTTGATCCGGACAATGGCGAAAAACCATGGACTTCTGAAATCGAAAGCGGCAAGACAATCGAAGAACCTGCAGCACCGACAAAAGAAGGATATGAATTCAAGGGTTGGGCTCTAAACGGTGAAGCATTTGACTTCAAATCAATCATCACAACAGACTTAACACTCAAAGCCGTTTGGGAAGAAATCGTAGTAGAACCTACAGAGTTCACATTCGACGACATGTTCTACAGTGGACAATTCGACCACTTGAGAAGAGACATTGAAATTGGTTGGATGAGATATAGATATGGCACAGATTTAACTAAGAAAATGTTAAAAGATGCAAACGACGAAAGAACAACTCTCGACGGATACATCGACTATGCACGTCCAACAGTTGTACTCATGGGCGACATCACATCATTTAGAGCAAAGAAAATGTGGAAAGACGTTCTAAGCATGGAAGACAGAGATTTCAACTTGCTTAACGGTGTAACCACAGGTACAAAATGGCAATTAAATAAACTTCTTAAATCAAGAGAATTCAAAGGTCAAGACAAATACTTTGCAAGAAATGCAGGAACAATCCACTTGATTGCACCGATTGCAAAACCGGCAATGTTCATACTCGACAAAAATGGTAGACTTATGAACTACGGCGAATTTGATATCGAACTTATGAAGAAAATGGTTGAAAAAGCTCAAAATGCAGTTGCAATTCCGGTTGCAGATGAAAATAATGCAGAAAAAACATTTGATTCATATAGCAAAATGGGTCTTTATGAAGGATTAAGTGACCTTGAACTTGAAAGAACTAAGAAATTGTTTGGAAAAGAAATCGATGACAAACTTGTAATAAACAATAACCACAATCTTGTAAGATTTGAAAAAATCAATCGCACAGAAAAAATGACAGTTGTTCTCTTCGGAAATTATAAAAATAAAGATAGAGAAGAAATGTTTGAAGATTCAAAAGCTCTCATCGATGAAGGTTTCAATGTTAAATTGGGCCTTGTCGATGGAACAAGATGGGATTTTGAAAGAATGATTAAAGATCATAATCTAAGAAATTACAACAACAACTTGTTTAGAGGTGCTCTAAGCTTGAGAACATTCACAGGTCTAAAGGGTAATGCAGGAATTCTCCTCGATAATGAAGGAAAAGTAATCTGCGTATTCGAATACAACAACATTAATCAAGTAAGAGAAATGCTTAATAAGTAAGGATTAAAAGACGCCTAGTTTTTAACTAGGCGTTTTTTAATTTGCGGTCTATTTTGCTACCTGCTTGCAAACTTCAATTATTTGATTGTTCGGAGTGCACTTGAGCACACCTGCGCAATCAAAAATTGAGTTTGCGGCGCATCTCATCAAAATATCCTCGCAAATTGGTGGGGGTTATTTGTGCGCTAATTTGCGATAAACGGTTGATTTCGTGTTTTAGTCGTTGCGACATATTTTTCAATATGCCTCACTCCTAAAATATTTCATCTAAGCGTTTCTCATCAAAAATTCCTCGCAAACCACAGTGTTTATGAATTGTCTAAAATGATAAATTCCAATTTTCGTATTTGAAATGACGTATATATTTTTAATTGTATATGCATTTGAAAGCATTGTAGCGCCTGGCACTGTGTGTCCTGGCGCCATATATGTCGTGTTTAGAATATACAACCCCACCAACAATGTTGTTTATATAAAATATCGAACCAAAAAATACCGCACTTTCGTTGTTATGACAACATACAACCACCGGTGTGTTCGTATATATACATAAATTATTACATTTACATATATATAATTATTTCGTTTATACAATTGTAAATGTTCATGTACGCATCCGTAGCGGGACGGCACTGTGTGTCCTCACGCCCATTTTTGTGCACATAGAATATGTATTTCAACCAACAACGCTTTGTTCATAAAAAATCAAAACAAAAATTCCATACAATTTAGAAACACATATCCGAAAGATGTGTTTATCAAGTCATACTTCATACATTCTCCCTATTTGCGGCGATACACCTTTTTATCTCATCTCACGACGAAATCGAAGATTTCTGTTCGATGGATAAAAAAACTGGTCGCCGCTACGTTCTGCGTACAAGAAATTATACAGTCTCAAAACTTTATCGCAAATTGGCGCGCAAATAAAAAAACGTACAATTTTTTTGTACGTTTTTACTATCCTCCCTATTCGATATCCGCACCTCTAAATCCTCTTCCGCGAATTTCTTCTACGTCGCTGATTCCTATAAATGCATCGCTATCGATTTTATTTATTATGCTTTTTAGAATTGAAATCTCACTTCTTTCAACATAGAGGTAAAGAACTTGTCCCTCTTTTTTACTCCAACCCCCAACTGATTTAAGTGCTGTGACACCACGGCTCATTCGAAGATTTATCGCTTGTCGAATCGCTTCACTTTTTCCTGAGATGATTGTGACGCTCTTTAAATTTCCCTTTGACATTTGAATTTTATCGAGCACGTTGTATGAGATAAACATTGCGATTATGGTGTACGCCCCTTTGTCAATTCCGAATAGATAACTTGCAATTGAGATAACAACTGCATTTAGAAGAAGTAGTGCTGAACCAATTTGCATATTGTACTTTTTCTTCATTACTGCCGCCACAATGTCGAATCCACCTTGACAGCATCCGTTTTTAAAGAGTATTCCCATTGCTGTTCCGTTTATTATACCGCCGGCGATTGCTGAGAGCATAGGATCTTTGAAAGTTATAAAGTGACCGACTTCTTTAAAGATTATCATCGTGATGGATTGTATGATTGTAGAGATGAATGCGTAGGTTAAAAACTTTTTAGAAAGTGTTCTAAGTCCGAACAAAAAGAGCGGCAAGTTTAGAAAGAAGACGGAAATACCTGCGGCGATGCCTGTGATGTATTGAAGCATGACGGAGATACCGCCGATTCCTCCGGAGAGGAATTTGTGTGTTGTATAAAAAGCATTTACACCAAATGAGAATATCAGGTTTCCGATGACTATTGCCATTAGTTTTCTTCGCATTTCATATTTCGAGCCGAAATATTTTATAAGTTTTTCGTTTGATCTATAAGTTTTTATATTATCTTTCTGCACTTTATGTCCTCTATAAAATTTCTCCAACGAATATCATGTGAGCATCTTCATCTTCTCTGAATTTTTTCGAAATTTCTTCGTCAAGAAATTCAGCTTTGCTTGAATCAAATACTGCGATCTTTCTCATATAAATATTTTCGAGCGCACCTTCTACTTTTTCTCTTCCGTTTTCAGAGACGATTTTAAGACCGGATTTTTTTATTTTGTCCTCATCTCTTCCGGTGACTGAACCAAAGTAGTTCAAAAGTTTTTCGTCGTCAAACTTTGCGGTGAAGAAGTGGTCTGAGTCCATCAAAAATTCGTATGTGTAACGTGATTTTCTTACAAAGACCATCTTTACATTTTTGTTCCAAAGTATTCCGTCTGTGACCCATCCGCAAGTCATTCCGTTAATTTCTCCATTGTTCTTTTTGGCGAAAAGAATAAAATCATTATTTTTCATATTATTACTCCTCCAAATCATATTGTAGTATATAAATTATAGCATAGTTTATTTCATTTGTCACTTGAAGAAGAATAGTCATTGTGATAAAATATATATATGAATATATTTAGAAACGACTGGCATGAAACACTTTTGCCTATTACAGAAACAGAATATTTTTCAGAACTTTTGCAAAAGCTCGAGACGGAATACAGAACTCACAGATGTTATCCACCATCCGATGAGGTTTTTCGTGCGTTTTATTTGACACCTTTTAAAGATGTCAAGCTTGTATTTTTGGGTCAGGACCCATATCATACGCCGGGCATGGCAAACGGACTAAGTTTTTCTGTAAATGAGGGAATGAGGGTTCCGCCAAGTCTTATGAATATTTTTAAAGAGATGGACGATGAGTTTGGTCATCATCCTCAAACGACAGATTTTTCAAAGGTCGCTCGAACCGGTGTTTTGTTTTTAAACACCGCTCTTTCTGTGAGAAAGGGCGAGCCGATGAGCCATGATTTTTTGAATTGGAATCGCTTTACGGATTTTGTTATTGAAAAGCTTGGCGAGAGAGATGATGTTGTGTTTTTACTTTTGGGAAGAAAGGCAATGGACAAGATGCCTCTCATAAAGCACAAGGAAAATATTGTGACTGCGGCACATCCGTCGCCATTTTCCGCATATAAAGGCTTTTTCGGAAGCAATGTTTTTAAAAATGTCAATGACAGACTTCAAAAAATCGGCAGAACTCCTGTCGATTGGTCCTAGCATTTGGAGGTGAAGAATTTTGGAATTTGAAATAAAGATAAATGGAAATCCTCTTACGGAACTTACGCCGATTCAAAGGGCGAAGACGGCTATTATTTATTATCACGGCTTCAGCTCTTCAAAGGAGAAGAGTTTATTCAGAGCAAGAATTCTTTCTTCGCTCGGATACTATGTGCTTTTACCGGATGCTTCGGGTCATGGTCTAAGGGCGGACGAGTGCAATCCTGATTATGAAAAGCCGGATATAAATTTCTGGGATATTCTTGTAAAAACGATTACCGAAAGTCCGGATTTGATAAATTATCTCTGTGAAAAGAAGGGTTTTTCTCCGAATGATATCGTATTTTGTGGACATTCAATGGGAGCAATGGCGGCTGCCGGGGCATTTGTAAAAATTCCTTTCGGAAAGCTTGTAATGTTTAACGGTACACTCGACTATGAAGCCTTGAGCGAATATTTCAACAAAATCTTTTTTAATGATGACGAGGCCTTAAAGAAAATTAAGGATACTATTAGATATTATAGTCCGAGTGAGCATTTGTCGAAACTTGAGAATCGTGATATTCTGATGATTGATGGGGACAAAGATATAATCGTGCCTGCAAGATTTAACGAAAAGGTATACAATTCTCTTGTGCCTTTTTACAAGGACAAATCTAAATTGAATCACACAATTTTACCACGTACCACTCACGAGATGACTGTAAAGTCTATGGAAATCATGGATGCGTGGTTAAAAAGTAGGGAGGGAAACAATTAAATGAGCAATAAATTTGCGAGAAAACTTGCAAAATATTTGGCTATTATTCTTGCTGCCGCAATGATTGCCGGACTTTTCTTTATGTTTATGCCGTCACTACTTGCGGAGGGTGAAACTGACGAAACGCTTAAAAGCAAAGAGCGAGATGAAGAGGAACTTAATATCAAGGAGATTGCAAACAAATACATCTACCAAATTGAGGAACTTATAAGAAGATACAAGGACAGACCAGGTTATCACAAAGCTGTAAAGGCTCTCAAGGACTATATGATGAAAATAGATTTAAACAACTTGAAAGTTGATGAGCTTAAAAGCCTTATAGACAATTTCGGCATAGACAAATCTGAAATGAAAAAAAATCCTGTTTTTGTAGGGGACAGCTCCGAACTTTTCAGACCTGCGGACAATCTTAATCGTGCGGAATTTGCGACAATTGTTCTGAGACTTATGAAAGTGGACTTCGATAAGAGTGAAATTTGGTATGATGCTGTTATGAAAAAAGCTAAGGAAGTCGGGTTTATGAAAGGTGACGAGTTTGGAAACATGAGACCAAATGACAATATCACTCTTGGGGAAGCAATTACGGTTTTGGCTCGATTCAAAAATATTGGAGAAGCAATCGGTAACACAGTCGGTGTTCCGGAAAAACATTGGAGTCGAGGATTTATGCAAAAAGCCTTCATTGAAGGTTGGCTTAAAAGACTCGAAAATGTGAAAAATCCGGACAGAGCAATAAGACGTGATGAAGTTGCGGCTCTTATGACAAAGGTAAGAGGTCTTAAAATTGACAAGAACGATATAGATCAAAACATTGCAATTTATAAGACATACAAAGATGTAGGGAAGAAAAATCCTTATTATTATGATATTATTGAGAATTCGAATTAATGGGTAAATTTATAGTAATAGAAGGACCGGACGGCACAGGCAAGTCAACCGTCATAAATGGTCTAAAGGAAACTTTGCCGAAGGATTTGAAGGTTAAATATTTCAGAGAACCGGGCGGAAGTTATGTTGGAGAAAAAATAAGAAATATATTGCTTGATAATGACACGGTCATAGAACCGGAAACGGAAGCACTACTATTTGCGGCGATGAGGTGTGAAAACTACTCGATGCTCAAAAAGGATTTGCCGAAATATGATTTGATAATCGCAGACAGATTTCTTCCGTCAAGCATTGCATATCAAGGTGGAGGACTTGCACTTGGTATGGAGAGGGTTGAAGATTTAAACGACTTTTGTCTTCATGGCTATAGACCTGACTTAACGATTTATTTAATGTTAGACTTTAAAGAAGGTCTAAGACGAATCGAAAGAGAGAGAGGTTTTGACAGATTGGAAATGAGAAATGAAAGTTTCCATCATGCTGTTTTTCGAGGTTATGAGAAACTCTCAAGAGGTCGCAATTCAAAGGTTGTGAACGCAGCCATGAACAAGGACAAAGTACTAGAAGAAGTTAGACAATATATTTTGGACTTAATAAAGGAGGAAGAAGCATGAAATTATTAGTTGCTATCGTTCAAGATGCCGATGTAAATCCGTTGGTAGATGAACTTACAGAGAAAAAATTCAGATTGACACGTCTTTCAACAAGCGGAGGATTTTTAAAAGCAGGAAATACAACACTTTTAATAGGTGTTGAAGACGATGAGAAAGATGAAGTTCTTTCCATAATAGAAAAGAATTGCAAACAAAGAGAAATTACAACATCGCTTTTAACTGTGACGATGCCGGGAGATGCATTCATCCCATATCCGCTTGAAGTAAAAGTTGGCGGTGCTACTGTTTTCGTTGTTGATGTTGAACAATTTGTAAGAATTTAATGGCGATTGTCGGTCATAAAAGAGAAAGGGAGGAGCTTTCGGGGCTTCTGTCTAGGGACGGCCTCTCCCTTTCGTTTAGTGGGAAAGAGGGCACAGGGAAAAAACTTGTGGCTCTTTCTTTTTTAAGAGAACTCTTGGGAATTTCAGAGTCTGATGATATAAGAAAGAATCCGGATTTGTTTCTTATTGAAAAAGAGGATGAAATGATAAAAGCGGATGATATTCGTGCACTTATAAATTTTTCGGGAATCAAAAGTTATTTGGGCGGAAAAAAAGCTGTTCTCATTGATAATGCAGAAAATATGAATAAGAATGCACAAAATGCACTTCTGAAAATTCTCGAAGAACCGCCTAAAGGTGAGTTTATTATTTTGATCACAAAAGATTTTGAAGAACTTCTTCCGACAATAAGAAGTCGTGTTACAAATATTCGTTTTCAGGATTTGAAAGATGAAGAAATGCGAGAGATTTTTCCGAATATTACCGAAGAAATTCTTTCGGTTGCAGACGGAAGTGCAAAGAAAGCAGATTCGTTTATTCATGCTGATACAAAGGTGATGAATGCCTTTGCAAAAAATGTAATTCTTTCAACAGGTGACGCATTTCTCGAGGGGAAAGAAATCTCTTATGTAAATCTAATAATATATACTGAGTATACACAAAAAATATTATCCGACATGATTCTTGAAAGAAGTGGTGGTGAGCCGAAACTCGCTCTTTCAAAATATTTGAATGAACATTATGATTTTTCTATTGATTATTTGATTGAAAAATCGAGACGACTCGATAAGACTGCGAAACTGTATGCCGGAAATTACAACAAAAAACTGCTTCTAGCAAATTTACTTTTCTAGAAGTTACAAATAAATTGAAGGAGGTGAACAAATGAATGTAGTTGGAATAAGATTCAGACAGGCTGGAAAAATTTACACTTTTGATAGCTGTGATTATGATATAAAGCTTGGCGATGCGGTTATTGTCGAGACAATTCGCGGAAAAGAAATGGGTTTTTGTGCGAAGATGACAACTGAAGTGCCGGATGGGGAAGAAACTATTAATTTAAAACCGGTAATTCGGGTTGCAACCGAAGAGGACAAGGAAAGATACAGAGAAAATGTCATCAAGGCAACCGAGGCTTTTGAAGAGTGTAAAGAGCTTATAAAAAAACATGAACTACCGATGAAGCTAACGGATTGCAACTATACATTTGATAATCACAAGCTGCTATTTTACTTTACAGCCGACGATAGAGTCGACTTTAGGGAGCTTGTAAAAGATCTTGCGTATCTTTATAAAACGAGAATTGAACTTAGACAAATCGGGGTTCGCGATGAAGCAAAAATTTTGGGCGGAATCGGTCAATGTGGTCGCGAACTTTGTTGCAAAAGTTGGATGTCGAACTTTAACAATGTTACAATTAAAATGGCGAAAGACCAAAATATTGCACTGACTCCTTCGAGAATCAGCGGAATGTGCGGAAGGCTTCTTTGTTGTTTAAACTATGAACAGGAATTTTACCAAGAGAGAATTTCTGAAATGCCGAAGATTCGTTCTAGAGTTATGACTCCGAAGGGACCGGGAACTGTTATATATGTAAATGTTTTGACAGATGAGATTACAGTTTCACTTGAAAGTGAAGATGGAAGTTATTCACAATCAGTTTTTAAACTTTCAGATGAAATATATGAACAAAAAGCACCGAATCAAAAGAATGGCTGTAATTGTCCTCTTAAAAAGGTGGACAAGATCGATGAAGCCGAAGAACTAAAAAATGAAGAGGAAGAGTTTGGCGAAATAGTCGTTGAAGAAGATTTTACTGAAAGTCTCGAAGACGAAGAGTCTGACAAAAAACCTGAGAATAAAAAGCAAAAGTTCGATAAGAATAAAAAATGGAACAATAAAGATTCGAAGGATAAAAAGCCGTTTAAAAAGAAACCGTTCAAGCCGAATGAAGATAGAAAAAAGGATGGACCTAGAGATAACAATAGAAGCTTCGAAAATAAAAGAGGTTCATACAAAAAGGATAATCGTCGTGACCAAAGTGAAGATAGACGCAGTAAGCGACTAATTGACCGTGAAAAAAGGGCGAAGGACAAGCAAATTAAAAATGAGGGTGACGATTCACTCTAGCTTTTATGAGGAGGAAAAATGGATAGAATTAAAAATATTGAAAAAATGGAAAAAATCATGAATGATCATGAAGCACTTCTCGAGGAAGTGAATAAAGTTTTGGACAAACTTGAAGCGCACCAAAAGGACTATGCGAAGTTTAGTGCATATTATAGTTCTGAAGCTTGGTTTGATGATTTTGAAGCGTTGAATAACGGAGAATTGCCGGAAGATATTTCAGCAGGAATCCTTTCTGAAGATGGGGCATACGATGTTATAGGAGAACAATTTCAAACAGCTGTTCGATTGATACAGCTTGCCAATATGATGCTTCAAGAACACACAAATCCTGGAGGCGAAGAAGAATAATACAAATATCTATGGGTTATCTCATAGATATTTTTTTATAATTTTTGCCTTTGTGTTATAATATAATCAAAGGAGTGATTTTGTGGACAAGTTTTATCCGAAATATATGTACACGCCGATGCCTGAAATGCACAACGAAATGGTGCCGGTGACCGCCGGTTGCTCATTCAAGAAATGCATTTATTGCGATCTGAACTATAAGCAGAAATTTCACATATTCAAACTCGACGAGGTCGAAAATTTTTTGATTGAAAGAAAGACAGAGCTTCAAAAAACTAATCGCATGCCGAAAAAGTTCACACTCCTTGAGGGAAATCCACTTTGTGTTTCAACGGATCATTTAATATCCGTGTTTAAACTTATTCACAAATATTTTGAAGTGGAGTATATTTCTATGTTTGCACGTGCAACCGATGTTTTAAGAAAAAGCGACGAGGAGCTTTTGAAACTAAAAGAGCTAGGCATGGACAGACTGTGTCTTGGACTTGAAAGCGGCTCCGACGAAGTACTGGCGTTTCACAAAAAAGGACACACGGCACACGACAGCATCCTTGCAACAAGGAAACTTGACCGACTTGGAATAAAATATTCCACATATTTTATGTTGGGGCTCGGTGGGAGAAATATGACCATGAGTCACAGACGCGAAACTGCGAAACTTTTAAACGAGATACACCCGTTCGAGGTTGTGATTGTAACTACTGTCATTTTTAAACGTGCACCGCTCAAAGATTATGTAAGAAATAAAAATTTTATTCGAATGAGCGTCAAGGAAATTTTGGAAGAAGAAATTTATATAATTGAAAATCTAAATATGGACACAATAATTAAAGCTACGCACAAGACGAATCCGATTCCACTACAGGCGAAATTTCCTGAAGGAAAAGAAATTTTTTTAAGAAAACTTAGGGACTATTGTGACTCAAACGACGAAAAATCACTCGTGAAAAATGAAATGAAAAAATGGAAAATATGGGATAAAGAATAACAACCGGAGCTAAATTTGCCCCGGTTGTTTTTGTTTTTGAAGCTTTTTTGCGATGAGTCGATTTCTCGTACGCAAACTTACATAAAAAATCATTGCGAAAACAAATGTCAGTGCTTCGGAAATGAGCGATGAGAACCAAATATATTCCGGATTGATTTTCGTCGTTACAAAAAGTGCGAGTGCAATAAAAAGAATCGAGCGGAAAACATTTATTAGAATAGAATATTTAGGCATTATAAATGAAACGCAAATTGCAGCGATTAAAACATTGAAACCCGCAATGAAGAACGAATAAGTAAACTTCATCATCGCCGTCACGGAATAACTTATGTGTTCAGGATGTTCACCGAGGAAAAGTCCGAAAATATTGTTCGAATAAAGATGGAAAATCAAAAAGAAAATTATCGCAGTTGCCATAACCATAATAAGTGCTTTTTTAAAAATCTTCTTGCATGACTTGAAATCCTTTTGACCGTAATAATAACTTAAAAGTGGTTGAATACCCTGTGTAATACCTGAAAACACCATTAGCACCAATTGGTTTAAATAGGATATTACTGTGAATGTTGCAATCTCATCTGTTCCTAAAAACTTTATGATAAATAAATTATATAAAAATATAATTACACCGACGCCGACTTCGGAAACAAAATCTCCGATGCCGAGAACGAAAATATTCTTTAAAGTTTCGAAATTGAATTTAACCTCAACGAATTCCAAGTTTGATTTGCCGACTGTGAAGTGAATCAGATAAACAATAGTTGAAATCAGTTGAGAAATGCCGGTTGCAATCGCTGCACCCTTGATGCCCCAACCGAGAACACCGACGAGAAGATAATCGAGTGCGACATTTGAAATGCCGCATGTTAAAACTGTTTTCATTGCAAGCCTTGGAAAACCGTCGACTTTAACGAGAATTTCCATATTATATGAAATCATAAAAAATGGAACAAAGTAAATAATGTTACCGAAATAATCCATTACATACGGGAAAAGCTCACCGGTCGCTCCAAGAAAAACAGCAATTTTTTCTCTGAAAATATAAAATAAAAATGTTAAAATAAGTGACAGGATTGAAACGGTCATTATATTAAAACTAAAGATTTTGTTTGCTTTTAAATAGTCTTTTTTTCCGATAAAAACGCCACAAAGCGTTTGGCTTCCGACGGCTGCGATAATACCGAGTGCAAACACCAGATTTATAAAAGGCATGCTGATATTTACAGCAGAGAGTGCATTTCCGCCTACATATTTCGCTACAAAAAAACCGTCAACCATTGAATAGAGTGAAAAAACAACCATAGCTCCAATCGAAGGAATAACGAATCTGAAGAATTTATTAGATAGTTTTGAGATAATAAAACCCCCTTGGATATATCTTAACACAATAAAATTAGTAACTCAAATTTTAATTATTTGCGGTCTAATTTGCGATAAACGACTGATCTCGTGTTTTCGTCGCTGCGACGTATTTATGATTCAAAATTTTAGTCGTTGCGACATATTTTGCAATATGCCTCACTCCTAAAATTTTTCATCTAAGCGTTTCTCATCGAAAATTCCTCGCAAATTATCGCGAGTATGAACGAATCGATGACACCGGTTCTTTTTTGTGTGTATATAAATCTGTCTTCGCTCTGTGTGTCACGCCTCCGTCCCTATTGCAACTCAAATTTAATACAGCGTAAATAACTATTTGATATTTGGGTATAATATAACTGAAATGATATTAACGCAGTGAAACATAAGGAGGACACTATGTCGAAATTTTACAATGAAATAGCAGAAATATATAGCAAACTATTCCCACTAAGTGAAAAGAAAATCGAATTTTTAATTGAATCGGCAAAAAAATCCGGAGGCATCGACGTGCTCGACGTTGCCTGTGGAGATGGAAAAGAAGGGAAAGCACTTGTTGAAAGAGGATACAACGTGGTGGGTCTCGACATGGAACCATCGATGATTGAAGAAGCAATAGAAAACGGACTCGATGCAGAAGTTTTAGACATGCTAAAAATTGATGAACTTCATGGTGACTATGACTTCATATACTCTGTAGGAAACTCCATTCCACATCTAAATAGCATGGATGAAGTTATAACATTTCTTGAAAAAGCATATCAAAAACTTAAAAATGATGGAGTTATCGTAATTCAAAATATCAACTTTAACAGATTTTGGAGAAATGATGCAATCGAAGGAGAGCATCTTGGAGACCTCCCGACAATAAAAGGAGACGACTATACTTTCGTTCGCGAATACTATCGTCGTGATATGAAAATAGGATTTAAAACTCTCATAAACTATAAAGATAAACACTACATCAACGAAGTGGAACTCCTTCCAATCGACCCATATAAACTCGCCGATACAATGATAAAAATTGGCTTTAAAGACCTCGAACTCTATGGGAATTTTTCGAAGGCGCCGATGGGGGAGGGGACGGCGGCCATTATCCGCGCCCGCAAAGTACTTTAAATTTGCGGTCTATTTTGCGACCTGCTTGCAAACTTCAATTATTTGATTGCTCGGAGTGCAAATGAGCACACCTGCGCAATCAAAAATTGAGTTTACGTCGCATCTCATCAAAATATCCTCGCAAATTGGTGGGAAGCCTCACTCCAAAAACACTCCATCTAACCGTTTCTCATCAAATTATCATCGCAAATTGCAGTGTTTGTATGGGAACCGGTAATCGCTGGTTTTTTGCGAATTAAGTCCTTCCTGTGCCCAACCGAGCGAAATACCCTCTCAGTGCTCAAATACGAAATCACAGATTTCTTTTTCGCACTGCCGGGCACAGGCATACATCTTTGATTTCGTTTTTGAACGCGGGAAGGGTGCCGCCCATTTTTGTGCACATAAAATATGTATATCCACCAACAACGTTGTGTTTATAAAATATCGAAACCAAATCTCAAACAAAAAACTACCCCACCAATCATTGTGTGTCTTCAAAATTTTACCGCTAATCTTCTTAAATATGTAAAAATAAAATCTTATAAACACTTTATAAACACTTTTATTTTTTATAAACACGAAAAAAGCTCCGGCACATGCCGAAGCTTTTGTTTTGGTGCGGATGAAGGGATTTGAACCCCCACGTCGTGAAACACATGGCCCTCAACCATGCGCGTCTGCCAGTTCCGCCACATCCGCATATTTTTTATTTCTAACACGTTATGCCGCTTAAAATCGCAATCAAATGGGCATATATTAGGTAGGTATGAATTTCTTCAACCAACATTTTTAATTGTAGCATAAGAAATTTATTTTGTCAAGCTTTTTTTTAAAATATTTTAATTTTGTAAGGAGATTTTATGGATAAACTAGATTTTGTTATAAATTATATAGAGAGCGGCGAGAAGCCGGAGACTGAAGAAAATCTCGGAGTTGAATGCGAGCACTTAATTTTAAAAGAAGACGGAAGGGCGGTCGGTTATTTTGACAATGGCGGAACTCAGGATATTTTTAATGATTTGGTGAAGAATCAAGGTTTTGAACCACACATAGAAGAGGGCAAAATTTTGTCGTGCAAAAAGGGTGAGTTCAGCATTTCGACTGAGCCGGGCGGACAAATCGAGTTTTCTTCAAAACAAAAGAGGTGTGTTAAGACTATTGAAGCCGGAATTTTAGATTTTTATGATTTAATTCTTCCGGAGATTGATAAATATGGAAACGGGCTTTACACTGTTCCGTTTCAACCGGTGAGCAGAATTGAAGACTACGAGATTCTCCCTAAAGAAAGATATTATGCTATGTTTGATTATTTCAAAAAGCATGGGAAATTAAGTCACCTTATGATGAAGGGCACGACGAGTCTACAATGTTCGATTGATTTTCACAATGAGAAAGATTATTCCAGAAAATACGGTATGGCAACAAGGCTTACAAATATTCTATATACTCTTTTTGACAATGTGGCTTTCAAAGAAAATCGTCCTTTGGATATTTATGCATATCGTGCTAAGATTTGGGAAAATACTGATCCGGCAAGGACAGGAGTTTTGGAACGTGCGTTCAGACCGGATTTTTCTTACAAGGATTATGCGAATAAAATTCTTGCAACCGATGCGATTTTCACTTTGGAACAAGGTGAGTTTAAGCGTTTTGACGGAACAATCGGCGAGGCAATAGGCGATGATTTTGATTTGGAGAAGCTGGAACATCTTTTAACTATGGTGTTTTTTGACGTTCGAACGAAGAAATTCATTGAGATAAGGATGATAGATTCGCTTCCGTGGCCATATAATGTCGGGGCGGTTGCGCTTATAAATAATATTTTTTATAACGACGACAATCTTGATCGCATGTGGAATCTTTTGGGAGATATGACTTACAAGGAACATTTGCGTTCAAGAGAAGAAATATATAAGAAGGGTCCGCAAGCAAAGTTAATGGGCAAGAAGATTTCAAGATGGGGAGAGGAGATTCTTTCGGCACTTGATGTGAATGATTATGATAGAAAGGCACTTCAAAAGATTGTGCCTTTGATGGAAGGAAATACTTTAAGAAACAAACAGCTTGAGATTTATAGCAGAACTTATAATGTAAAAGAAGCGATTGAGATAAACAGAGTTAAAACGGTTCCACACACTTCAATGAAGGAATTGAAGACAGGATGTTAGGATTGAGGGGATTATATGTATAGCGATAAAGATTTAAAAGATTATTTGGATGCGGCAATGTCAAAAGACGAGTATGTTTCGGATTACAAGCGTCTTTTGGAAGAATGCATAAAGAGGAAGTTTTTGTATAAAGGAAAGCCGATTCCGTTTGAATATCAGCCGCTTTTGATTTCTGATAAGGATGAGGAAGCGTTCAGGCGAATTGCAAAGGAGACTATGTCGATTGTAAAGAAGGTTACGAAGAAATATGTCGAAGAAGAGAGCTACAGAAAGCTTTTCAATTATGACGATTTTGTAGAAAAACTTATTTTGCATGAGCCGGGCTACAGTATGCCGGTTCCGATGGCAAGGTTTGACGTCTTTTACAACGGATATGAGGATTTCGGATTTTGTGAGATAAATACTGACGGTACTTCTGCGATGCTCGAGGACTATGCGGTTGCAAGCCTTCTTTTGGAGTCTAAGATTTTCGAAGATTTAAATTGGAATTTTTCGAGATATGAACTTTTTGACACTTGGGTAAAGAAAATAATCTCACTTTACAAAGATATAAAGGGCATAATGCCAAAGAATGTTTTGATCGCAGACTTCAAAGATACCGGCACACCGGACGAGTTTTTGATGTTTAAAGATCATTTTGAAAAAAATGGAATAAAATGTATTATTGAAGATATTTCAAATTTGGATTATGATAGAGAAAAGAACAAGTTGATCGCTGACGGCGAGGAGATTGATCTCGTCTACAGACGTGTTGTTATGAGCGATTTAATGAGAAGACGAGACGATTCGGCTGCTTTTATCGAAGCATATTTAAATGACGCTGCGGTTTATGTCGGCTCTTTTAGGAGTCAGGTTGTTCACAATAAAGTGTTTTTCAGCGTTGTTCACATGGATGAAACGAAAAAGATTTTAACTGAAGAAGAGAATGAGTTTGTAAAAAAACACATTCCATTCACTGCACGCTTTGAAGGCGACGAACAATTTTTCGAGAAAATTGTAAAAAATAAGGATAAATATATTTTTAAGCCGACTGATTTAAATGCTGCAAGAGGTGTATACACTGGGAGAAGCATGAGTGAAGAGGAATTCATAAAGACGGCAAAAGAAAATTTCAATACGGATTATATTTATCAAGAGTTCGTTACACCGAAGGAGCTTCCTTATTTAAAGGTTGACGGCGACAAGTTCAGCTTGACTAAGAGGCGTAATATGATTGGACTTTTCTGTTATATGGAAGAGTTCAGTGGAGTTTACGCAAGGATGGGACTTCATGATATTATCGGTTCGGCAATGGAATATGTTGCGGCACCGGGGATAAAGTACAAAAGATAATTTGGAGGCAATAAAATGTTTGCTGAAGTAAAAGATATAGTAAAGACATACGGAAAGGGTGAGAGCAAGATTTATGCGAATGATCACATTTCTTTCGGTATAGAAAAGGGTGAGTTGGCTGTTATTGTCGGACCTTCAGGTGCAGGGAAGTCGACGGTTTTAAATATTTTAGGCGGAATGGACAGGGCGGACAGCGGACAGATTATTGTTGACGGTGTGGACATTTCAAACGCCACCGACAAGGAACTTACAAATTATAGAAGATATAAAATTGGATTTGTATTTCAATTTTATAATCTTGTCACAAATCTTTCGGCGAAGGAAAATGTCGAACTCGCAAGCCAAATTGTAAAAGACTCGATACCGGCAGAAGAAATTTTGAAATCCGTAGGTCTTGAAGGCAGAATGAACAATTTTCCGTCAGAGCTTTCCGGTGGAGAGCAACAAAGAGTTGCAATTGCACGTGCATTATCGAAAAAACCGGCAATTCTTCTTTGCGATGAACCGACAGGTGCTCTTGATTATCACACAGGTAAATCTGTTTTGAAACTGCTGCAAGACATGTCAAGAGAATGGGGTACGACAGTTGTAATCATAACGCATAACACAGCCATAACGCCTATTGCGGACAGAGTTATAGATATTTGGGACGCAAAGACGAGAAATATAACTGTTAATAAAAATCCGGTAAGTATTGATACTATAGAATGGTAAAAAATATGGATACTTCAAAAAAAGATGATAAAAAGTTAAGAGGCGGCACCAAGAACAAAAGTCGTTTAAAAAATGCTCATCTAAAGGATATTTTAAGAGAAATCTCAAATACGTGGAAAAGATTTCTTTCGATTCTTATTATGACTGCACTCGGAGTGTTTATTCTTGTTGGCCTAAAGGTAACGGGCCCGAAGATGCGTGACAGCATCGAGCACCATATTGTAGATCAAAAAATGTATGACCTACGTATTTCCAGTCCGGTAGGTATAAATGAAGAAGATATGGAAGCACTCAGAAATATCAAGGGCATAAAGGAGATGGAGACGGGATATTACACCGATATAAGTTTAGGTCATGAAAAAATCAACTTTAGAGTGTCGAGTCTTTCCGATAAAATTTCGGTGCCGGAGATAAAAGAAGGCAGACTTCCGGAAAAATTCGGGGAAATTGCAATTGAATTCACTCCGAAAACAGACGGAATTAAAATCGGACAAAAGATAAAGTTCGAAAGAGAGTCGGATAAGCTAAAGGAAGACAAAGACAGAAATGATTTGAAGACATATGAGTTCACAGTTGTCGGCAAGGTCATTTCCACCGATTATCTTATTCAAGCAAACAAAGGTGTTTCGGAAATTTCAACAGGGACAATCGAGACTGTTGCTTATGTCACGAAAGAAAACTTCGACAAGGATGTATTTTCATTTGTAAAATATACATTCAAAAACACCGAGGGAGTGAATTCGGATTCCGACAAATACGAAAACATTACATCCGTGAAAAAAAGTGATGCGATTGAAATTTTGGAACCGAGAGCAAGCATCAAGTTTGCAGAAATAAAAAATAAGAATCAGAAGAAAATAGATGATGCGTCAATGGATATAAGAAACGGTAGAAAAGAACTAAAAGACGCTGAAGACAAGCTTGCCGACGCAAAGAAAAAGCTCGAGGATGGCAAAAAGAAATTGGCGGATGCTGAAAATGAACTTAAAACAAAGACGGCGGATGCGAATAAAAAATTGGCGGACGGAGCAAAGGAAATTGAAGACGGCAAAAAGAAACTCAAAGATGCAGAAGATAAGTATTTAACGGGTAAAAAAGAATATGATGACGGCCTTCAAAAATACAACGAAGCTGTAAAAAATAGCGGTCTTCAAGAAAAGAAACAAGAACTCACTGAAAACAAGGAAAAAGTTGCAGCAGGTCTTCTTGCAATTACGGAAAACAAGACAAAGCTTGAAGGTGCACTTGCCGAGATCGAAGGAATTGAATCACAATTAAACGATGCAATTCAAAAGAAAACGGAAGCAAATCTTTCACGTGTTGAGGAAGACTATAAGCTTGCTGAGGTTTTAAAGAAAAAAGATGAAGCTACAGCAGGTTTAGAAGAAGTTAAGTCAAAGGAAGCTGAGCTCGAAGTAAATAAAAATAAAATAGAAGAAGGTCTTTCGAAGATTGAAGCGGCTGAGGTAGAGCTAAATAGTAATAAAGAAAAGTTGGATGACGCAAAAAAAGAACTCGAAAAAGGGAAAGCTGAAATTGACAAAAACAAGGACAAGCTGAAAAAAGCTGAACTGGACCTTGCAGACGGCAGAACAACTTTGAATCGTGAGCTCAAAGATGCAAATGAAAAAATTCGAAAGGCGAAAGTCGAGCTCCAAGATGGAGAAAAGAAATACAACGAAAACAACGAAAAATTTATTTCAAAAAAAGAGGAAGTCCTCAAAACTCTTGATGACGGCGAAAAGAAAATAAATGACGCAAAGGAAATGATCGACAAGTTGAAAGAACCGAAGTTCAAAGTTGAAACGAGAAAGGACAACGACAGTTTGTTCTTTATGATCGATTCATCGCACAAGCTCGACGTGGTCAGCTGGATTTTCCCGCTCTTCTTCTTCTTTGTTGCAATCCTTGTTTCGCTCACCACAATGACGAGAATGGTCGAAGAAAAGAGAATTGAAATCGGCACATATAAAGCACTTGGATTTTCGACAGCAAGCATATCGATGAAATATATTTCGTACGGTCTTATTTCAAGTCTTGTCGGCGGTATCATAGGAGCGACATTTGGCTCGATACTTCTTCCGAAAATAATCTATCACGCATACTCAGCAAGTTTTGTTATAAAAGAACTGACCGGAATTGTAAATCCGTTCATAAATATAGTCGCGATACTTTTCGGAGTTATGGTAAATATGGTTGCCACATTAAGTGTTGTGCTCTCTTCATTAAGAGAAAATGCGGCATCTCTTATGCGACCGAAACCACCGAAAAAAGTTAAAAAGATGCTTATTGAAAGAATCAAATTTATTTGGGACAGGCTTGGTTTTATCGGCAAAGTAACGATGAGAAATGTCTTCAGATATAAATCGAGAATGTTTATGACAATCTTCGGCATTGCAGGATGTACGGGCCTTTTATTCCTTGGCTTCAGCTTGAGAGAAGCACTCGGAGGAATTGAATCGCGTCAGTTTGATAAGATTATGAAATACGATTTTCAAATTGTTACCGACGAAATGCTCGGGGATGAAGGAAAAGATGATTATGTAAAATTCTTAAAGAGCGACGACGTGAAGGGGTATATGAACGCATACACTCAAAGTTTCACATACGAAAATGAAAATGGACGTGATCAACAAGTCGTGCTTGTGGTTCCGGAAAATGAAAAAGAATTTACTGAATATATCGACTTATTTGTAGAAAAGCAATTCAAAAAAGATAGACATTATAACCTTGACGGCATAATGATTACAAAGAAGCTTGATGAAATTAGGCCAAAGGATAAAACAGACATTGAGCTTCGTGATTCGGACCTTGTAGAAACGAGAATTAAGCCTGACAGGGTTGTCGATAATTATATTGGTCACTTTGTATTCATGACAAAAAAGACTTACGAAGAAACATTTAACAAAAAGTATGAAACAAATTCGTACTATATCAAATTGAATGACGTGTCGAAAAAAGATGAGCTTATTGCAGATTTGAGAAAGAATAAATCCATTTTGAGCGTTGTCGATTTCACGGAGGGCAAAATGGCTATAGATAACTGGACGGCATCAGTTGCGGCGGTTGTTTATATAATCATAATATGCTCGTCAATTCTTGCGATGGTTGTTCTATATAATTTATCGAACATTAATATAGAAGAAAGAAAAAGAGAACTCTCGACAATTAAAGTCTTGGGTTTTACAAACAAAGAACTTTCCGAGTACGTTTACCGTGAAACTTATATATTGACGGTTATAGGCATACTTGCCGGGTTCCTCGTGGGATGGGGAATGCTAATTGCAGTTGCGGAGATCCTTCCGCCGGACAACATAATTTTAAATACAATTATCTCATTCAGACCGTATATGTACTCGGCACTTATAAGTTTCTTCTTCACATTCGTTGTAGAGTTCATTGTAAGAAAGAGACTTAAAACAATAGATATGGTAAGTTCACTAAAAGCTTACGAATAAGTTAAAATTTATTAATAAACGGTACAAACGTGTAATTTGCGTCACGTGATCGGGGTCACTAAAATGATTCCGATTCTTGACATCAATTGCATTTTGTTATATAATTACTACTTGATGGGGGTATAACCCTCAAAATAAAAAGGAGGAACATATAAATGTCCAAAAAATTTTTAGCAGTATTAATTGCTGCAATCCTTGCACTTAGTGTACTCGCAGGATGCGGAAAAGATACTGGAAAAGAGTCAGATAAAACAACTGACACACAAACAACAGATCAAAAAGATGATCAAAAAGACACAACTGATGACAAAGCTGATGCTGATAAAACAGAAACAGCTGATGCAGAAGCTGATGAAGATCAATTCATCAACACATTCATGGGTGAATGGCCAAACACATTCGACCCATCAACAAGTGATGATTCTTATGGTACAGGAGTACTTATCAACACACTTGAACCGCTTGTACGTGTAGATGAAGATGAAAACGGCAATCCTGTTCACGTACCTGCAGGTGCAGAAAGTTGGGAAGTAAGTGATGACGGACTCGAATACACATTCCACATCAGACAAGGAATGAAATGGAGCGATGGAAAAGAATTAAATGCACAAGATTATGCTTACGGAATTCGTCGTTCAGCAGCTCCTGAAACAGCTTGCCCATATTTAAACTTAATCGAACTTATCAAAAACGGTAAAGCAGTTAGCAAGGGTGGAAAACCTGTTGAAGAACTCGGAGTTGAAACTCCTGATGATTACACATTAAAAATCAGTCTTGAATCTGAATGTGCATATTTCATGGATACAGTTACTCAAAGAATTTATTTCCCACAAAGACAAGACATGGTTGAAGCTTTAGGCGAACAATACGGTTCAGCTGAAGTTGACCACATTCCATACTGTGGACCTTTCAAAATTACTGATATGACAATCAACAACGAAATCGTTTATGAAAAGAATGAAAACTATTGGAACGCAGCAAATGTTAAACTTCAAAAAGTTAACATTCAAATCTTAAACGACCCTAACACAATCAACAACGCTTTATTGACAGGCGAACTTGACTATGCAGGTGTTGGTGACCCTAAATGGCAAACACAACTTGCTGAAACAGGTGAATACACAAGAGTAACAAACTTGAACCCATGGACGGGTTACTGGCTCATGAACTTCAACGAAGGTTCAAACGTTGCTAATACAAAGATTACAAGAGCTATCGCAGCTGTAGTTGACAGAGAACAAATCATTGAAACAGCTTGGAACGGAAATCCTATTGCAGCTTATTCATTTGTTCCACCGACAGTAAGAATCCAAGGTGAAGAATTCAACAAAGAAGGCGAAGGACCGGCTTTCGATCTTAAGAACGACATCAAAGATCCTAAAGCATTATTTGAAGAAGGATGCAAAGAATTAGGAAAAGACCCTGCAACTCTAACTATTAAATTAATGGGTTCAAATATTTCAAATGAAGGACGTATCGCAATCGAAGGATTCCAACAACAAATTGAAAAAGCTCTCGGATGCAAAGTTGAAGCTTCAAACCACGAATGGAACGACTTCACAAACCGTATAAAAGCTAATGACTACGATATCGCATGGCTCGCATGGGGTGCAGACTTCAACGACCCATCAAACTTCCTCGAAACAAACTACTCAAAGACACGTGCTTATCCTACAGCATGGACAAACGAAAAGTTTGACAAACTCATCGAAGAAGCTAGAGCATCACTTGATGCAAAAGAAAGAGCGGAACTCCTACACGAAGCTGAAAGAATTCTTATCTATGAAGATGCAGCATTAGTTCCAATCAACCATGCTGTTGCAAATATATTTAGAAGAAACTATGTAAAGGGAGCAAGAAACAACTTCTTCCAAACAATGGGATTCCAAGTACTTTATACAGCAGGAAGAGACAAATAGTAAAACAATAGCTAAATAGCTATAAATAAATAGGTTTTGGGAGGGGTCTGTGTTTATTACACGGACTTTTCCCTATAATCCTACATAAAGGAGGAAATATGACAAGATATATACTTAAGCGTGTAGCGTTTATGGTTTTGTCAATAATTATAGTTTCTGCCGCGACTTTCTGGATGATGCACTCAGTACCTGGAAATCCGTTGGCAACAAGAGCACGTAAGAATTTACCTGAACAAGTTCTTGAAAACTACAATAAAAAATACGGACTTGACAAACCGGTTTCAACACAATATGCGCTTTTTGTGAAGAATGCATTAAAAGGAGACTTCGGAGAATCAATTATCTACCCTGGTCAACAAATTTCAAAGACAATAGCAAAGACTGCACCTGTAAGTGGAAAATTAGGACTTATTTCAATATTTTTCGGATTTACAATCGGTGTTGCATTTGGATTTATTGCCGCACTCAACAGAGGAAAATGGCCTGACTTCTTAGTTATTACAATTGCTATTTTGGGGGTAACGATTCCATCATTCGTTATGGCAAGTTTGCTACAATATTTCTTTGGAGCAAAACTCAAATGGTTCCCTATAACGTATAGAAAAGGAAACTGGAAGAGCTTTGTTATGCCTATTACGGCACTATCTTTCGGTACGATTGCAACATACGCAAGATATATGCGTTCATCAGTACTTGAAGTTATAAATTCGGACTATGTATTAACAGCTCGTGCAAAAGGTGTTACCGAAATAGGAATTCTTTTCAAGCACATATTAAAAAATGCTATGATTCCGGCTGTTACAATTTTAGGACCTCAAATTACAGGTGTTTTTGCCGGTTCATTTATTATTGAAAAAATATTTAATATACCGGGATTAGGTCAATTCTTAGTAAGCTCCATCGGAAGCAGAGACTACCCGTTCATCATTTCAACTACAGTTTTATTCGGATTTTTATTTGTTTTATCACAACTTATCGTTGATATAGTATATGGATTCCTTGATCCGAGAATCAAGTTGGCAGAATAGGAGGACCATATGGAAAAAGAAATAAAAGATACAAATCTTAATATAACGCCTGAAATGTTTAAAAGAATCCCAAGAGACGATATAGAAGCTGAAAAAATCGCTAGACCTATAATCACTTTCTGGGCTGATGTTTGGCGTAGATTGAAAATGAATAAGGCTGCAATGCTATCAATCGGAATCATAATTCTTCTGGTATTCATGGTTATTGCAGGTCCATACTTTAATAAATTTTCTTTTAAAGAACAAAATGCACAAGCACTAAATATTTCACCGAACGGAACATATTGGTTCGGAACCGACACTGCAGGACGTGATATATTTACACGTGTTTGGGTTGGTGGTAGAGTTTCTATCGTAATCGGTATTGTCTGTGCATTCATAGCAATGATAGTCGGTGTTGCATACGGTTCAATTGCAGGACTTGTAGGCGGAAAAGTCGATAACATTATGATGAGAATAGTTGAAATTATATCATGTTTACCATATCTTCTTATTGTTATCCTCGTCTGCTTGTGGCTCAATAAGACAAACTTGGGATCAATACTCCTTGCACTCTCACTAACGAGCTGGACCGGAACCAGCCGTATGGTTCGTGGTCAAGTACTTTCTGTTAAAAATGAAGAATACGTACTTGCTGCAAGAACACTCGGTGTTCCGACTTGGAAAGTTATTATCAGACACATAATTCCTAACGTACTTGCAATCGTTATTGTTGGACTTACATTTGATATTCCGGGATTCATCTTCTCTGAAGCATTCCTTTCATACATGGGTATCGGACTTCAACCACCTGATGTATCATGGGGTATTATGTCTTCGGAAGCACAAACACAAATGATGTTCTACCCATATCAATTGTTCTTCCCGACACTTATGATTGCTCTAACAATGTTATCATTTACACTATTGGGTGACGGTCTTCGTGACGCACTTGATCCGAAGTTAAGAAAGTAGAGAGAAATATGGAGAATAAAACAAAGAATAATGATTCAAAACTTTTGCTCGATGTTCAAAATCTCAGCGTTTCGTTTCATACTTACGCGGGTGAAGTAAAAGCTGTCAGAGGGCTTAACTTCCACTTAAACAAAGGGGAAACATTGGCATTTGTAGGTGAATCCGGATGCGGTAAATCAGTTACTGCAAAAGCTCTTATGAGAATACTTCCAAAGGATTCATCAGAAATAAAAAAAGATAGTAAAATAATGTATGACGGTGAAAACGTCATGGATATGAAGGGAAAGAGACTTACACAACTTCGCGGTGGAGAAATTGCAATGATTTTCCAAGACCCGATGACAAGTTTAAACCCTGTTTTAACAATCGGCTTCCAAATTACAGAAGCTCTAAAAATTCACAGAAATCTTTCAAAAGCTGACGCAAAGAAAGAAGCTGTAAGACTCCTTGACATGGTTCAAATTCCTGAACCTGAAAAACGTTTAAAAAGTTATCCGCATGAACTTTCAGGTGGAATGAGACAAAGAGTTATGATTGCTATGGCTCTTTCATGCTCACCGGAACTTCTTATCGCAGACGAACCGACAACAGCTCTTGACGTAACAATTCAAGCACAAATCCTTGACCTTATAAAAGAACTTAAGGAACAAATGCACACTGCTGTTATACTTGTTACACACGATTTGGGTGTTGTTGCAAACTTTGCAGACAGAATTCAAGTAATGTATGCCGGAAGCATAATTGAAGAAGGAACTACAGACGAAATATTCTACGAATCACGTCACCCATACACTTGGGCACTTCTAAACTCAGTTCCGAAAGTTCACCAAAAGAACGAAGAACTTAGAGCTCTTGGAGGAACACCTCCGGATCTACTTCTTCCACTTCATGGATGCCCATTTGCACCGAGATGTTCACGTGCGATGGAAATTTGTAAAAAAATTGCACCACAATGCACACACCACTCAGATACACACCGCTCATGGTGCTGGCTTGAACATGAATATGCCGGAAATATTGATTGGCAAGATATGAGAGAAGGTGGATATTAATGGATAAGAAAAACGTATTAATAGAAGTAAAAGATTTGAGCAAACACTTTAATGTTGGCAGAAACCTAGTCCTTAAAGCAGTTGATGATGTCACATTCAATATCTACAAAGGAGAAACATTCGGAGTAGTTGGAGAATCAGGATGCGGTAAAACAACATGCGGAAGAACTGTCCTTGGAATGTATGATGCAACAAAAGGACAAGTTCTTTATGAAGGTAAAGATATTCACTCAATGAATAAAAAAGAAAGATTCGACTTCAAAAAGAAAGCTCAATATATATTCCAAGACCCGTATGCATCACTTGACCCGAGAATGACTATCGGAAGTATTATTGCTGAAGGTATGGATGTCCACTTCAAAATGACTGAAGAAGAAAGACAAAATAAGATTGACAGACTCTTAAACATTGTCGGACTTAATAAAGAACACGGAGCTCGTTTCCCACACGAACTTTCAGGGGGACAAAGACAACGTGTAGGTATCGCAAGAAGCCTTGCTGTTGAACCTGAATTTATCGTTTGCGACGAACCGATTTCGGCTCTTGACGTATCAATTCAAGCTCAAATCGTAAACCTCTTGAACAAATTGCAAAACGAAATGGGATTAACATACATGTTCATATCTCACGACCTTTCAATGGTAAAACACATCAGTGACAGAATCGCTGTAATGTATCTTGGAAGCGTTGCAGAACTTGCTCAAGCGGACATGATCTACGAAGACAGCTTGCACCCATACACACAAGCACTGATCTCTGCAATACCTGTTCCGGATCCACATGTCGGTAGACAAAATAAGAGAATCAGAATCGAAGGCGAAGTTCCGTCTCCGATTAACGTTCCACCGGGATGTAAATTTGCAGGCCGTTGCCCGAAATGCATGGACATCTGTAGAAAGGAAAACCCACGTCTACGTGAAGTTAAACCTGAACACTTTGTGGCTTGCCATCTGTATGACGGAAAAAATTTATAGAACCTACACATTTGCGGTCCTTTTCGCGAATTACTTTGTATGAAATTGAAAACACAGGACGTAGCGGCTGGCATACGTTGTGACGATAGGAACAACGATGTCCTGCCGCAAAAAGTCTCACTCCTGAAATATTTCATCTAAGCGTTTCTCATCAAAATATGCTCGCAAATTTGTGTAACATATGAACCGGTAAATGCCGGTTCTTTTTTTGTTTATAAATTTGTATGATGTTGCAATCGAACCGTAGCGACGACCGGTTTTTTATCCATCGAACAGAAATCTTTGATTTCGACGTGAGATGAGATAAAAAGGTGTATTGCCGCCAATTTAGAAACTCTCCCATACGAAATATCTCCTTTCATCTCGTTTTCTTGTAATGCACAATTATTTTTAGTATAATCTATATAAGCGTTGACATGCGAAACGGAAGGGTGTGATTTTTTGCTTAAGGAAAAGTTTAAAGAGGTTTTATCGACGGTTTTACCGATTTCGATTTTAGTTTTTATTCTCCATTTGACATTGGTACCGCTCGAAGCGGATATGATGGGGAGATTTTATTTAGGTGCGTTATTTATTATTATCGGGCTCACGATTTTTTTGATAGGAGTCGATCTTGGAATAACCCCTATCGGTGATTCATTCGGAAATACTGCGGTAAAAAGTAACCGTTTATATATCATAGGCCTGTTGGGCCTTATTCTCGGTTTTGTAATTTCAATTGCGGAACCGGATTTGCACATTTTGGCAAATCAAGTGGGACAGGTCACAAACGGGATTGTTTCAAAGACTTCTCTTGTAATTATCGTGTCTGTCGGAGTTGCAGCTCTCATTTCATTGGGGCTTATGAGAATTGTAAAGTCGATGTCCCTGAAATTATTTTTGCTTATTGTTTACGGAGTAATTCTTGCACTAGCATTTTTAGGCGATTCATTTTTCCTCGCCGTTTCGTTTGATGCGTCAGGTGCAACCACCGGAGCGCTCACAGTTCCGTTTTTACTCGCACTTGCATCGGGTGCGTCTTCAATGAACAAGGACAGTAAGAAATCTGAGGAAGACTCTTTCGGGCTTGTCGGAATTGCTTCGGCGGGTGCAATTATCGGGGCTCTTGTTTTGGGACTTCTTTCAAATGTTTCATTTGGTGATATGCCGCCGGTTGAAGCGGCTCAAAAGATTGGAGTTTTTTCACATTTTATTCATGAAGTTCCCATAGTTTCAAAGGAAATTCTGTTTGCTCTTTTACCAATCATTATAATTTATCTGATTGCAAATTTTAAATGGTTTAAAAATTCAAAGAGAGCAAATTCGAGAATCTTCACAGGTATCGCATTCACATTTATCGGACTTGTAATATTTCTAGTAGGTGTCAACTCCGGTTTTATGGACGTTGGTCGTCATATCGGTCATGAGTTGGCCTTAAGAGGAAACAATGTTATAATTGTCGGAATCGCATTTTTGATGGGAGTTCTTACAATTTTAGCGGAACCTGCTGTACACGTTCTTACAAATCAAATAGAAAGCGTTACGAGCGGTTCTATAAAGAAAAAAGTAGTTTTGATGACTTTGTCGGTCGGAGTCGGCATTGCAGTTGCACTTTCGGTTCTAAAGATTTTAGTTCCGAGCATGCAACTATGGCACGTGCTGCTTCCGGGATATATTTTGACTTTTATTATGATGAGAAAGGTTCCAAATCTTTTTGTAGGCATTGCATTTGACTCTGGCGGGGTTGCATCGGGACCGATGACCGCAACATTTATTCTTGCATATGCTCAAGGGATTGCAAACACAGTCCCAACTGCGGACCTTCTTTTGGACGGCTTTGGAACTATTGCAATGGTTGCAATGACACCACTCATTGCACTGCAAATTTTGGGTTTGTTCTTTGTTAAAAAGAAAACGACGGAGGTATAGGATGTTAAATAACGATAGAGAATTGGATATGCTTGTTGCAATTGTTGCACAGGATAAGGGCAGCAAAGTTTTGGCAGTTGCAAGGGAAGTGGGAGTGCAAGGCGGCACAATTCTTCACGGTGTTGGAACTGCAAGCAGAACGATTTTCGATTATCTCGGTTTAAATGACAAAAAGAAGGCACTCATTTTGATTGTCGGCGAGAGAGATTTGATTATAAGAGCTGCGGAACATATTTCCGAAAAGATGGAATTTAATAAACCGAACCATGGTATTGCATACATTGAAAATGTTTTGAATATTTACGGTTCACATTTTAGTAACGGCGAAGGCGAAGAAAGAGGTGAAGGTGAAATTATGTACAATGCTATTTATACAATTGTTGAAAGAGGAAAGGCAGACGATGTAATTGAAGCGGCTGAAAAGGCCGGTTCAAAGGGAGGCACAGTTATTAATGCGAGAGGTGCCGGAACTCATGAAACACAAAAGGTTTTTAACATGGTGATTGAGCCTGAGAAGGAAATTGTCCTTGTTATCTCAGAGGTCGATAGGACAAGAGCCATCGTTGATGCAATAAGAGAAAAAGTTAAAATCGAAGAACCGGGAAACGGAATTTTGTATGTGACAGATGTTAGAGAAACATACGGTATGGCAAAATAAAAAGCACGGAGGACAATATGATTTATATCGCTTATAAAAGATGCAGCACTTGTAAAAAAATTCAAGACTTGCTCGATGAAAAGAAAATTGATTATGTATACAGAGAAATCGACAAGGAAAATCCGACTGCCGATGAGATTAAAAAATGGCATGAGGAGTCGGGGCTTGACATCAAAAAGTTTTTCAACACGAGCGGCATGATTTACAGAGACAACAATTTAAAGGACAAGCTTCCTAATATGACTGACAAGGAAAAGTATGAACTTCTTGCAACTGACGGCAAGCTTGTGAAACGACCGATTCTTTTGGACGACGACAAAAAATTTGTTGCAGTCGGACCTGGAGTAAAAAAATATTTGGAAGAAAAGTAAATAAAAAGGAGGCTTTGATTAGCCTCCTATTTTTTCGCTTGGGATATCTCAAGCGATTTTTTTATCTAAGCACATTTACAACGTCGCCGATAACAATTATGCCCGGCGTTTGTATGTCTTTTTCGATTTTTGTTTTGTACGCATTTTCGAGAGTCGTTATTGTGAGTCTTTGGTCTTTCGTCGATGCTTTTTCGATGAATGCGACGGGAGTGTTTTTAGATTTTCCCGCATTCATAAGTTTTTCGGAAATAATTTCAGTGTTTCCGATGCCCATCAAGACAATAATCGTTCCGTTCAGTTTTGCAAGTGAGTCGAAGTCGACAGTCGAACCTGCCATCTCGTGTCCCGTAAGCACAGTGAACGATGTTGAAACACCGCGGTGCGTGATTGGAATATTCGAGAGAAGAGGCGCTGATGTAGAACTTGAAAGTCCCGGTAAGACAAGCGGAGTTATTCCATGTTCCTTGAGATACAAAAACTCTTCGCCGCCGCGACCGAACACAAAAGGATCGCCGCCCTTTAGCCTCAAGGTGTATTTGTATTTTCTCGAGCACTCGAGAAGAAGTTCATTAATTTCCTCCTGTTTCATCGAATGCATTCCCGCACGTTTTCCAACAAATATTTGCTCTGCTCCAGGCTTCTTATAGTCCAAGAGTTCTTTTGGAATAAGTGCGTCATACAAAATTATGTCAGCTTCTTTTACGGCATTTAAAGTTTTTATAGTGACAAGCTCGATGTCTCCCGGACCTGTGCCTGCCAAAACTGTTTTTCTTTCCATTTTATCTCCTTATTGAGCGAGCAATCATCGAGACGGTGTGTCTTTCACCACGAATTGCACTGCTCATTTTATAAATGTTTTCCGGATATGCAATTCCGCCGTATCCGCTGTCGCCTATGTGCATAATATCAAAACCGATTGACTTTGTGTGAAGTGCGATTTTTTCGATAACAGAAGTGTCCGAAGACTCTTGACTCGTGCCTATAGATGCGAGCGAGAGTTTCCCGCAATTTCTTATGAGCTCAACATTTTCACGCAGTTCGTTTTCGGAAATACCCGGTGCTGTAAACGGAGCAGGAAGAAGAATTACGTCTGCACCTGCGTCGATAAAACTCTTTGTGGTTTCAACACTTACAAGCTTTTCGTTCACACCTGACGAGTGCATCTTTCCTGCGATAACAACTCCGCTGAAGTTCTTCTTCGCTCTTTTTATCGCTTCGACAATTTCGTCATTTGTAACGCCGGTCGCCGGATTTCCGGTAAGGCATACAAATTTAAATCCCAATTTGTCCGCAGTTTTCAACGCTTTTTCGCTTGCAATTCTGCCTTTTGAAATCTCGATTCTCTTGTCCATCATATCATGATTTAAATCAATCGGCTCGAGATTAAGTCCGACAGGTCGACCTGTGAGTTCGGTTATGAGTTCCACAGGATTGTCGCTCGTTGGAAGCCCCGCTATTTTTGGCTCGAAAACGTCGATAAGATTTAATAAAATAAGATCTGCTCCAAAAGCACGAGCGACTTCCGCACCGGTAATACCGTCTGACGGCGTCTTCGTTACGATTGATTCAGCCATAATAATTCTGGATTCTGACGCAAAAACAGATTCCAATAATTCTTCGTTTGAGAGGTTAATCATTTCACTAGGTTTTAAATTTAAAAAACGCTTCATTGTTATCAACTCCTTATGTACTTCGCGTGAAAAGGCGAAACTTCAGCGAAAAAAGTTTTTGAACTCAAAGAGTCCCTGTGAAAGTATAAATAGATCGTAAATTAAATCGTGAATAAAAAATAAAAAACGTAATAAGAAAAAGAATCGAATCCGTTCGAATTACTGAAAAAGACTTTCACACCAAATTATATTAATTTTCTTGTTTAGAAATCGTAGTTAACGATGTCGAAAGTGCAAGCACAATCCAAATCATCATTATTATTCTATTGATATAAATTATGTCTTCAAACATTCCGTGCACGAGAATTCCGGCAATCGAGGCAAGAACGCCGCATGCAAATGTTTTGACAATTGTATTTTTCGTATTATAAATCACTCTTATAGTTTGCACAATGCTTACGACAACCACAACCAAAAATGTTATGAATCCGGTGTAACCGCCTTCAGCCATAACTTGAAGATAGGTGTTGTGTGCGTGGAAAATTGGCATTGAGCGAATATATGTTTCAAAAGTTTCCTTAAACGGCTTATGACCAAAGCCGACTCCAACTTGCGGATGATCTTTCACAACATCTTTTGTGATCGACCAAATCTTAAAGCGATAACTCGTCGAGCTGTCCTTGACATTTGTGATTGACATAATTCGGTTTCTTATACTTTCCGGAAGAAAATTCATCCCGAGAAGTGCAAACGGAATTGCAAGTGCAATGAGCGGTCTGTAGTTGAAAAACAAAAACACTAGTGCACTCACTCCGACCGACATAATACCACCACGTGAAAATGTTAGAAGCAGCGACAAAAGGAGAAGTCCCGTTATTCCTAAAAACACAAACTTCTTAAATCCGTCTTTGTGTGCCCAAAAAAGGCTCACCACAATCGGGGTCAAAAGTACGATGTATTCCGCGAAAACATTCGGATTCATAAAAACGGAATATGCCCTTGCGGAGATTTGACTAGAAACATCTGCATCGACCCATTCTCTTTGAACGGTTCCGAAAAATTTGAATTGCAAAATGCCCCAAAGACAAACAAATGCAGCTCCAATTGCAAGGCTCGTTGCGATTTTGTTGTAGTCCTCTTTTGTTTTTATCGATGTTACAATTGCCAGAAAGATTGCAATTCCTGCAACGTTCATCGAAAAGTCTCGAAGTGAGCCGAATATGTCGAGCGAAGTGAATGTGTTTATTAGAATAAAAACAAAAACGAGCGCCACCGGTACATAAAAAGTGCTCAAAACAATTTTTTCTCGTTTATATACATAGATGTCCACAATATAAAGAAATAAAATTGCAAATGCACCCATAAGCGTTATCATATCCGGTAAAAAAGGATACCCGATCAAAAACAGATTGAGCGTTAAAAATTTTCGCTTTGCAAAAAATGGTGCCGCCAAAATCATGAGAGCGACAAGAAATGCCACTTTGTATCCGAGAAATCTAAGACTTGACGCGAATGCAAAAATCGAAACAATAGGATAGAGAAGATTCATACGTATCATATTATCTTTTTTTATACTATTTATCTCCATCTCTCGCCTCCAACTTGTATGCGTAGGTGAAAAATCTTACGAAGATTGAAGACTTATACCACCCATTACTTATAAAATCTTGGGTAAATTTTGTTAAATTACAAAGCACAAAAAGTGCTATACTAATTTTAAGAGGAGCTCCCATTACGACTCCGACAAAGAAAAGAAGGGCACCTGTAAGATAAACTATCGGGGCTTGCTCTTCAAGAAACAAAGCATTAAGAATCTTTGAGTTAAAATTGGAAGGAGCTGAATCGGGCTCTATTTTTTTTATTATATTGTATGTTTTTGAATATTTTATGATGTCGTCATCAATCGATTTTCGAATAATTTTCGAATTAGACGGTTTACTTTTCGGATTAAAAATCTTATAGAGATTTGAACTTTCAAAAACATTTCGCACAAGCGTGAAAAACTTGTTGAACGAATTTGCTATAACACTATTTTTCATATACATCAAGCTTTACTAAATATGCTTCCATGTTCATGTATTTTGTTTTTACGATGTATTTTATTCCAACTCTTACTTGTTCGCCGGTTGCCCAATAAGCGTCGCCATCGTCTTTAAGAGTTGCTTCAATTGTAAATTTCACATCGTATTTTCCCGGCACAACTTTGTTCACCCATTCGCCGTCAATTTCGAGCGGCTTTTCGGTTGGCGTTGATTCGATATCAACAATTTTTCCAATAGGTCTTGTTCTGTCTGCCCAATAAAGCATGTCGCCTTTGTGAAGCATTTGAACAGTCAAATCGCGAACATCACCGACCTCGAATGTTAGCTTAGCGTCGTGCATCATTTGTGATTCGTCAGGCTTTGTAAAATATCTTTTTGCACCGAAAACTACTGCAAAAATTAAAACCAAAACAATAATAAGGTCTAAAATATTTATTAGACCGAATAACTTACCTTCTTTATCAATAACTTTCATTGTTACCTCCAATAATTTTATATTTATATTGTATATTAAATCTATTTAAAAGTAAAGAAATTTCGATTTTTCTGAAAGTTAAGGAGTTTGTAATATTAGTTTAAACAAATGAGAATAAATACGGGTAATAATGATAATAGTGGGTATAATAATAACGTACAATATTTAAACTTAGTAAATTATAAAAAATGTTTTTAATAATCATACAAATGAGGTGATTTAATGTTAATATATGTAGATACAGAAAACATGGAGGCCAATTGGGTTGATGTTCTTCCATATTTGGAAGAGAACGACACGATATACGTATTTTATACTAAAAATTCCAAAGGACTCGATATTGGAAAACTGGATCTTATAAGAAATTCCGATGCAAATATAATACTTCTTCCTGCATCGACCGGAGACAATGCACTTGACTTCGTGCTTTCAAGTCAGCTTGGAAACAAAATCGATGAAGCAAAAGTTCATATTATATTAAGCGGAGACAACGGATATACACCGCTTGTGAAATTTTGGGAAGAGAGAGCAGAGGTCTTTATCACTTCCGACATCGAACAAGTGATAGAATATATAAAAACCGGCACAATGCCGAAGCCGAAACCGCTTCCAAGCGGAAGGCTTGTCATGGAAATAGACATACCGGATGAGAAGAGAAGACAAGTTCAAAGCGTCCTCGACAAAGTCGGAAACGGCGATTTGAATGCAATATACCAAAGCTTAATAAAAGCTTTCGGACAAGATGAAGGGCTTGTACTTTATAAAGAAATTCGTTCAAGAATAAGATAAGGAGAATTATATGTTATTATCTATTAAAGATTTATACGCAGGAGTAGAGGATAAAAAGATTTTAAACGGAGTAAACCTCGATGTCAATAGAGGCGAAGTTCACGTAATTATGGGACCGAACGGAAGCGGAAAGAGCACTCTTGCAAATGTAATAATGAACACCGGCGGATACACTGTTGAATCCGGAAAAATTATATTTAAAGACGAAGATATTACAAATTTGGAAACCGACAAAAGAGCACGTATGGGAATTTTTATGAGCTATCAAGCACCTGTTGAAATTCCCGGTGTAACTTTGGAATCATTTATTAGAGCTGCCCTCACACAAAGAGACGGTGAAGCTCCAGGATTTTTTGAACTGAGAGATGAAATGGATGAAATGATGGACGAACTCCACATGGACAAGTCCTACAAAGACAGATATGTAAATGTCGGCTTTTCAGGCGGAGAAAGAAAGAAGAGCGAAATCCTTCAACTCTTAATGATAAACCCTGACCTTGCACTTCTCGACGAAACAGACTCCGGTCTTGACGTCGATGCAGTTGACGTTGTCGGTCAAGGAATCAAAAAATTCACAGAAGATAAAGAAAAAAGCTTAATTGTAATCACTCACCATCATGAAATTTTAAAATATATCAAAGCGGATTATGTTCACGTTATAGTCGACGGAAAAATTGTTACAACCGGCGACGACAGCTTGATGGACAAAATTGACAAGGAAGGCTTTCAAGAATATAGGAGGTAATATGGCTAAGAGAACAAAGGTCGATGATATAGATAGAGGTATATACGATACTATATCCGATGTTAAATATAAAAAGAAACTCGATGCCGGACTTACCAAAGAAATCACGGATAAGATAAGTGCTGAAAAAGGTGAGCCGACATGGATGAGAGATTTGAGAAGAGAAGCGGTTGACATCTTCTATGAACTCGAAAACCCTGTCTGGGGTCCGGACCTTTCCGAAGTTGACTTGGAAAATATCGTCACATATATAAGCCCGGAAGCGGAAATGGAAGACGATTGGTCAAAAGTTCCTACGGAAATAAAATCCATGTTCGATAAACTTGGAATTCCGGAAGCGGAAAAGGAAAATCTTTTGAGCGGAGTCGGAGCACAATATGACTCGGAAGTTGTTTACCACAACGTTCAAAAAGAACTCACAGATCAAGGTGTAATCTTTCTAGATTTCGATACGGCTGTAAAAGAACATCCGGGCATCGTAAGAAAATATTTTCAAAAAGCAATTTCACCGAAACTCCACAAATATGCCGCACTTCACTATGCAGTATGGAGCGGTGGAACATTTGTCTACGTGCCGAAGGGGGTTCATGTTGAAGTACCTCTTCAAACATACTACAGACTCAATGCACCGGGAGCAGGACAATTTGAACACACAATGATAATTGTTGACGAAGGCGGTTCATGCAGATTTATAGAAGGCTGTTCCGCACCGAAATACAATGTTTTAAATATTCATGCCGGTTCGGTTGAACTTTTTGTTGAAAAGAACGCAAAGTTAAATTTCACATCAATTGAAAACTGGTCAAGAAACATGTACAACTTAAACACAAAACGTGCAGTTGTAGAAGAAAATGGCAGAATGGAATGGGTCGGCGGTTCGTTTGGCTCGAAAGTAAGCATGCTTTATCCGGGAACACTTTTAAACGGAGAAGGTGCTGTCACAGACAACGTCACGCTCACATTTGCAGGAAGTGGGCAAAATATTGAAAATGGTGCACAAATCATTCATAATGCGAAAAACACAATGAGTAACATCGACTCGAGATCCATTTCAAAATCGGGCGGTGTGAGTGTATACAGAGGACTTGTTAAAATTCTTCCGCATGCAACCGGCTCAAAAAGTTCAGGTTCGTGCGAAAGCTTGATGCTCGATGACCAATCTAGAGCGGACACGATTCCTGTAATTGTAAATGAATGTAGAGATGCTGTTGTCGGACATGAAGCGTCAATCGGAAGAGTTGACGAAGAAGTCGTAAACTATATGATGAGCAGAGGCATAAGCGAAGTTGAAGCAAGGGCAATGATTGTCAGAGGATTTGCGGATCCTATTGCAAGAGAACTTCCGCTTGAATATGCGGTCGAAATGAATAATCTTATAAATCTTGAATTGGAAGGAACGGTGGGTTAGATGAGTGAAACGTTAAAAGTAAATGAACTGGAGTTTAAAACATTTAACTACCTTGGTGTTAATGAAAAAATAGTTGAGGACGAAAGACTTGTAGAAGCATTCAAGTTTTTGGAAGACGACTTCGGTGAAGAAATAGTTCTTAAAGATAAATCTCAAATTGCTACAGATCATACAGAACTGAACGGGTTTGCTGTTAACAGAGATAACTTTGTTATAAAAGAAGATACTCCTATGGAATTTGGAATGATTATCACAGGGGATATGAATCAAGCTCACAACTTTAGAATAACTCTCGAAAAAAATGCACGTGCAAAAGTTTTTATGGTGTATGATATGTATCACAGCGACCTTATCGGAAACTACGATATTGAAATCGGAGAAAATGCAAAACTTGAGTTGGCTCCTATATTTTTAAAAGGAGCAAGAACAATTCTTGACATTCAAATCCACTTGAAGGGTGAAAGTTCACAAATTCACATGGAAGGCGGCTATGTTGTCGGAAGCCACAGTGACATGGACATAAACATGTATGCGGAACACGACCACAAAGACACAAATAGCCTTCTTAACATGAACGGCATCTTGATGGATGGTGCAAAAAAGAACTACAAATACACAATAGACTTTCCGCACGGTTCATCGGGTTCAAAGGGAATCGAAAGTGAAAAAACTACAGCTCTTACAGACAATTTTAAAAACACAGTCGTGCCGGTTCTTTTAGTAGGCGAAGACATGATCGAGGCGGAACATGGAGCACAACTCACAGAGCCGGATCCGGAAAAACTCGACTACATCTACTCCAGAGGAATAGATAAAAAAATGGCTGAATTTATGGTCGTCGAAGCGGAGCTTTCAAACTCGATCGATATGTTTAACGAAAAGGGTAGAAAATATATATATGAACGCCTCGAAGATATATTTTTAGGTGATGAATAATGAGCTTAAATCCAATCGAAATAAAAAAGGACTTTCCTATTTTAACAAATGGAATCCACTATCTTGACAATGCCGCAACAACTCAAAAGCCGGCACAAGTCATAGATTCACTTGTGGAATACTACCTTCAGGACAATGCAAACCCTCATCGCTCGGCACACAGACTCGGACAGAGGGCAACGGAAGATTACGAAAACGCACGTGATACGGTAAGAAACTTTATAAATGCAAAAAAAGTAGAAGAAATTGTATTCACAAAAAATGCGACAGAATCTTTAAACATCTTGACGAACTCATTTTTATACACATTAAAACCGGGCGACGAAATTCTGATTACAATTGCAGAACATCACGCAAACTTTGTAAACTGGCAGGAAGTTGCGAAAAAAACGGGAGCAAAACTCGTCATATCGTATCTCAATGAAGATAGAAGCTTAAATATCGATGAACTCTTGGGTAAAATAAACAAAAACACAAAAGTCGTTTCCTTTCAAGAAGCTTCAAACGTCACCGGATACATCGTCGATGCTAAAGCACTAATAAAGGAAATCAGAGAAAAATGTGACGCAACCATAATAGTTGACGGGAGCCAAAGCGTTCCAAACAAAATAACAGACGTCTCCGATATGGACTGCGACTTCTTTGTCTTCAGCGGACATAAGCTCCTCGCTCCGATGGGAATAGGAGTGCTTTACGGTAAACTTGAAAAATTGAACAAATTGCCGGCACTGCTGTTCGGCGGCGACATGATTGAATATGTATATGAAAATGAAGCCACGTATCTCGAAGCACCTTTTAGATTTGAAGGCGGCACACAAAACGTCGGTGGTGCAGTTGGACTTGCAAGAGCAATAAAATACCTTGAAGACATAGGAATGGATAACATTCACAAATATGAACTCGAAATTGCAAAAGAAGCTTATGACAAACTTAACAACATTGAAGGTGTAAAACTCTACACAACCTCAAATCAATCGAGAACGGCTGTGCTTTCGTTTAACATCGAAGGTGCTCATCCGCATGATATTGCAACAATTCTCGACTCAAAAGGCATCATGATTCGAAGCGGTCACCACTGTGCACAACCACTCCATAGATACCTCGGCAGACCTTTCAGTGCAAGAGCGTCATTCTACATCTACAACACAATGGATGAAATAGACGAACTCGTAAAAGGAATAGAACATGTTAAGGAGGTACTGCAACTTGGAACTAGATAGTATATATACCGAACTGATATTACACGCATCTTCGGATAAAAAGAACTTTAGAAAAATTGAAAACCCGGACATCGAAGAACTTGGACATAACCCGTCTTGCGGTGATGAACTCACAATCTACGCAAAAATAAATGATGGAAAAATTGTGGACGTAAGCTTCACCGGCGAAGGCTGCGCAATTAGTAAAGCCTCGACCTCGCTCATGATCGACATCATAAAAGGTAAAACCGTTGACGAAGCAAAAGAAATCATCGCCGTCTTCTTAAACATGATTCGCGGTGAAGAACTTTCGAAAGATGAACTCAAAAAACTTAAAGACGCCCGCGTCTTTGAAGGAATAAAAAAACTTCCGGCAAGGGTGAAGTGTGCGACGTTAAGCTGGCACACTATGGAAAATTTACTTGAGAAATAAATAAATTTGCGGTTATTTTCGCGATAAACGCTTGATTTATATTTTAGTCGCTGCGACGTACTTGCCAGTACGTCTCACTCCTAAAATATTTCATCTAAGCGTTTCTCATCGAAAATTCCTCGCAAATTTTTTGCGTATTTGGGTGTGAAGGTTGCTTTTTAGATTTGCGGTCTATTTTGCGAATTGTTTTTGTATAAAATTGAAAACATCGGCGTAGCGGGATGGCACTGTGTGTCCTCCCGCCTAAACACCTGCGCAATCAAAAATTGAGTTTGCGTCGCATGTCATCAAAATATCCTCGCAAATTGTGCGAATTTATTTGCGGCCTAATTTGCGATAAACGGTTGATTCCATGTTTTTGTCGTTGCGACATATTTATCAATATGCCTCACTCCAAAAACATTTCATACAACCGTTTCTCATCAAATTATCCTCGCAAATTTTTTGCGTATTTGGGTGTGAAGGTTGCTTTTTAGATTTGCGGTCTATTTTGCGAATTATTTTGTAGAAAATAGCAAACGCCGCGGTAGCGGCGACCAGTTTTTTTGCGGGTGAGAAAGAAATCTTTGATTTCGTTTTCGAACGCGTAAAAAGGTGTATCGCCGAAAAACACATATTCAATATTAAAGATTATCAAAAAAATTTATAATATTATGGAGTAATAATGGCTGAAATTTATATTAATGAAGACAGAAGGCTTAAATCAACACTAAGCAATAAAAGAAAACGAAAGAAAAGAAGTGGAAACAGAAAGCTTGTTTTAATAATTGGAATTGTTCTAATCTTATTCTCAATTATATTCCTACTATTACCAAAGCTCGGCGTTTATGCGTATTTTTTTGACAGAGGAGAGTATGATGAATCGCTCAAAGATTCAACCGAGCAAATACGCGAAATATCTGAACTTACGCCTCACACTCAAAAATTGTGCAAAGAATTTTTAATAAGATGTGAAAATGCAGGGCTTCCGGTTATTATTACCGAGACATATCGTTCGCAAAAAAGACAGGACGAGCTTTTTAGACAAGGTAGGGAAACGGACGGTCCGGTTGTAACATGGACAAAAAACAGTCGTCATACAAAAAGGCGCGCATTTGATATCGCAAAACGCGGACCGGACCCGTACGGTGATGAAGAATTTTTTAGAAAATGTGCAGAGATTGGAAAAGAAGTCGGACTTAATCCCGGATATTTTTGGGACGATTATCAGGATAAACCGCATTATCAGTTGGATGCATGGTGGTTACCATAGTAATAATGATTTGATTTGCGGTCTATTTTGCGATAAACGGTTGATTTCGTGTTTTTGTCGTTGCGACATATTTGGCAATATGCCTCACTCCAAAAACACTCGATCTAACCGTTTCTCATCAAAATATCCTCGCAAATTGGCGGGGATGATTGCGGTTATTTTCGTAATAAAATTTTGATAATGTATGATGTTGCAAACGCAGGACGTAGCGGCTGGCATACGTTGTGGCGATAGGAACAACGATGTCCTGCCGCAAAAAGTCTCACTCCTAAAATATTTCATCTAAGCGTTTCTCATCGAAAATTCCTCGCAAATTAGTGGAACTTTAAATATGAACCGACAATTGTCGGTTCTTTTTTGTTTTTAGATTTGCGATAAAGATTTCATAATGTATGAATTCGTAATCGCCGTCAGTAGCGTCGCATCACATTGCGACGCCTGGGATATGGGTAAACATACAATTTGGATTTATGGCATTTTATGATGAATGAACATTGTATTAACGACCAGTTTTTTTACGGGTGAGAAAGAAATCTTTGATTTCGTTTTCGAACGCGTAAAAAGGTGTATCGCCGCCAAAAAAGTCTCACTCCTAAAATATTTCATCTAAGCGTTTCTCATCGAAAATTCCTCAAAATTTATGTATACGAATCGGCAAATACCGGTTCGTTTTTTTAATAAATGAACGGTATATGTGTCAAAATTACAACCACAAAAATATAAAAAAATTACCTAAAAAATTTCAAACCTCTCTATATCAATGTGTATTTTAAATCAAATCGGGTATAAATACACAGACACTAATAGAAAAGGAGATTTATTTTGAGTATTTGGATTATGTTGCTACTCTTTGCAATTGGAGTAGCTTTAGTTGTTAAAGGCGGAGATGTTTTTGTGGATGCGGCAAGTGAGATTGCAACGGAGCTCCACATACCGAAATTTTTAATTGGTGCGACAATAGTATCAATTGCGACTACCCTTCCGGAACTTATGGTTTCAAGTTTCGCCGCATACAGAGGACAAGCGGACATGGCTGTTGGAAACGCAGTCGGTTCTGTCATTGCAAATCAAGGTTTAATAATGGCTGTCGCAATGGTATTTATGAATTATATTTGCAAGCGTCGAGACTACTTTGTTCAATGTATGCTTCTTATAGCATCCGTTGTGCTCCTTTATTTCACAGGCAAAGACGGAAGCGTGTCGCTTTCTACAAATGTAATTTTTGTTGTTATATTTTTTGTATATATGATTTTTAATGTAATAAATGCAAAAAAAGCTGTTAATGAAGCGAAAGCTGTTAGCGAAGAAACAGAAAAGAAAGATCTAACTAAACACTTTATTCTTTTTGTTGTCGGAGCGGCAATGATAGTTTTTGGTTCTAATTTCATGGTAAACTATGGCGGCAAAATCGCCGAATACTTCGGAGTGCCTGAAAGAATTATTGCGGTAACTCTTGTAGCAATCGGAACAAGTCTTCCTGAGTTGGTAACTACGATTTCTGCAATCATAAAAAAAGAACCGTCACTTTCAATAGGAAACATTATAGGTGCGAATATCCTAAATATAACAATGGTTATGCCTGTTGCATCCTTTGTGTCCGGCTCAAATTTATTCATTAACGAAGCTGCAGCATCCTTTGATCTTCCGTTCATGGTGGGATTGACACTTCTCTCACTTCTTCCGATAATGATCAAGGAAAGAAGCTATAAACTTCAAGGGGTGTGTATGGTGGCAGCCTATGTAGGCTATTTAATTATGGTGTTATAATTTGCGGTCTATTTTGCGATAAACGGTTGATTTCGTGTTTTAGTCGTTGCGACGTACTTGCCAGTACGCCTCACTCCTAAAAATCTCGCACGTAAATATTCTTGCTAAAATTGCGAAAAACGGTTGTTCGACTTTTTAGTCGCTGCGACATACTTGCCAGTATGCCTCGCTCCAAAAAAGTCTCGCACTAACCGTTTTTCATCAATTTTATCTGCGAATGTGTTGCATGGGGAAAGGTTCAACATGCAACATTTTTTGATTTATTTGCGGGCCTTTTCGCGATAAACGCTTGATTCAATATTTCAGTCGCTGCGACGTACTTGGCAGTACGTCTCACTCCTAAAATATTTCATCTAAGCGTTTCTCATCGAAAATTCCTCGCAAATTATGGTGTTTATTGATGAGAAAATAATTAAATTTTGCGATAAACAATATACTTCACACATACAATCACCTTATTTGTGTGGATATTTTGATGAGGTGCGCCGTAAACTCAATTTTTGATTGCGCAGGTGTGCTTATTTGCACTCCGAGCAATCAAATAATTGAAGTTTGCAAGCAGGTCACAAAAGATAGCCCTAACCCGTGCTTTTTGATTTGAAAAATCAAAAACACGATGGTGGGTCTTCCGCAAAGACGTCCGACGACATTTCGACGAATAGGAGAAATGAGTCGCAGACGTCGACTGCAAAGACCACAAATAAAAAACTCTTGTGCAACAAAACACAAGAGTTTTTTTCTAAAGTTTTTCAATTATTTCTCGGTCGGAGTAATGTACTCGCTCGCCGTTTATAAGTTGATGGGTTTCATCGCCTTTGCCTGCGACGACTATGACATCGCCCGGGTTTGAATCACGATAAGCGGTTTCAATAGCATTTTTTCTGTCAGCGATAACTTTTGTCGGTATAAGACTGTGAGATGCCATTTCGGATGCGATTTTTTCAGGGTCTTCGTGGTTTGGGTTGTCAGCGGTGAAGATTGCTTCATTCCCATATTGGTTGATTGCTTCCGGAATTTCGTGTCGTCTTTCAAATGTCCTTTCGCCGACTGTACCGACAACAACAATTATGCGTTCCGGGTTCCAAGATTTTATTTCAGCCAAAAGATTTAAAAGTGAAAGTTTATTGTGAGCGTAGTCTATAACAAATTTTCTTTCTTTTTTTTCAATAATTTCCATTCGTCCAGGAATAAAGATGTTCGAAGTTGCAGTTACGAGGTCGTCCATTCTAAAACCGACTTCGTTTAGAGTTGCAATTGAAAGAGCGAGGTTGTGCATGTTGTATTTTCCCATGAGATTCGTCTCAATACTTCTTCCATTTAATTCAAATGAATTTTCACTGACGTTGGTCATTTTAAAGTCTTTTCCTGTTTCACCGACTGTTATAATTTTATTTTTCATCGGTGCTGTCATTTCAGCAAAGTGTTCATCGTCGCTATTCATGATTACTTTTTTTGATAGCATCAGAAATTTTCTTTTCCAGCTCAAGTATTCATCAAAGTCTTTGTGTTCGGTAGGTCCGATGTGATCAGGACTTATATTTGTGAATGCTGTAATCAAAAACTTTGTGCCCATGACTCGCCATTGTTTCATAGCTTGTGAGCTCACTTCCATTAGGATATATTCAAGTCCCATGTCGACAGCTTTTCTTAAAAGACTTTGCAGCGTTATCGGATCCGGAGTTGTGTTTTTCAGTTCTATGTGTTCAGAGCCGAAGAATGCTCCCGATGTTCCAATTATACCGCATTTTTTGCCCAGTTTCTCAAGCATGCTTTTTAAAATAAATGTGCATGAGGTCTTTCCTTTGGTACCTGTAATGCCGATAATTTTTAGCGATTGTGAGGGATGACCGTAGAATGTTGACGCTATAAGTCCGACGGTTTTTCTCGTGTCAGAAACCACAAATTGAACGGCGTCATTCGGAATTCGTACTTCTTCTTCCGTGATAAAAGCACGTGCACCTTTTTTGTATGCTTCATCGATATATTTTCTATTGTGTGTGTCGACAGCTGTTCCTTTTATGGCGATAAAGAGTGAGCCCTTTTCGATGTCGTTTGTATTTGTAGTTATTTTATTTATATCAAAATTATATTTTTCATCAATCGGTAATTTTTTAAATAGTTCTTGTAATTTCATAATTACCTCCAATCCTGATTTTATTTCAATTTAATTATATCTTAAAAGCCGTCTTATGTAAAGAAAAAAGCTTGAAAGAGAGCGTGTGATATGGTATAGTTTAGATAGGTAAAATAATGATTTTAATTGGAGGTATGTTATGAAAATTGAAATGCTTGAAAAGATAAAAAATGGAAAAGGTTTTATTGCTGCTTTGGACCAAAGCGGTGGATCAACGCCGAAGGCTCTTTTGAATTACGGTGTTGGTGAAGATGAGTACAAGAATGAAGAAGAAATGTTTGATTTAGTTCATAAGATGAGAACTAGAATTGTAAAATCAAAGGCATTCACAGGAGACAAGATTGTAGGGGCAATTCTTTTTGAAAAGACGATGAACAGCGAAGTTGACGGCATGCCGACAGCGGATTATCTTTGGGAAAAGAAAAATGTTGTGCCATTTCTTAAAATAGATAAGGGCCTTGCAGATGAAAAAGACGGAGTTCGTTTGATGAAAGAAATTCCAAATATCGATGCAAGACTTGAAGATGCAGTAAAGAAAAATATTTTCGGAACTAAAATGAGATCTGTTATAAATAAACTTTCAAAAGAAGGAATCGAAGAAATTGTTTCGCAACAATTTGATTTTGCAAAGACAATTGCATCACACGGACTCGTTCCTATCATCGAACCTGAAATCACAATTACTATGGATAATAAAGCTGAAGCGGAAGAAGTTTTACTTGAATCACTTTTAAGACATTTGAAAGAATGGGATCAAGAAAAGCCTGTTATGTTTAAGCTTACACTTCCTGAAAAGAAAAATCTCTATCTTCCGCTCTATGATTTTAAAGCAACTGTTAGAGTTGTTGCACTTTCGGGCGGCTATTCAAGAGAAGAGTCAAACAGAAGACTTGCTGAAAACGACAGAGTAAGTGCAAGCTTCTCAAGAGCTCTCACAGAAGGTCTAAATGTAAAAATGACAGAAGAAGAATTTGACAGACATTTAGGGGAATCGATTGACAGCATTTATAATGCTTCAGTAAGTTCCAACTAATCTTATTAAAATTGTATTACAAAATCCGTGTATCGATGAAATACACGGATTTTTATGTTATGATATATATAGAACTGACAATGAGGTAAGATTATGAGAAAAAAATTTTTAACTTTATTTATTGCACTGCTTCTTGCAGTAAACAATTTTATATATATTAAAGCAGAAGGATATGGGGACTTTGTAAATCCGGTCAAGAAAGAAATGACACGTGTAGACAAGGGCGATTATGCGTTTTTGATGGAACATAAGGAAAACGAGATGACCGGAGTGTATAAAGATAAGAGCTTGGTTGTTTTGGAAGTTGACGGACTTTTGACGAGTGCAATCGGAAGAAGTTACAACAATATTCAACTCTCTCCATTTATGACTTTGCTTGTCAGCGGTGCAGTTTATTTTAATAATTATTTTCTTGGAAGTGCATCGAAGAATCCTGATGATATAACACTTTCAACACTTTACAGTATAATGCCGAACCAAAAATATCCTGGATTCAAGCAAATTTATAACAAAGACATCAAGGGACTTCAAAATTATTTTAAAAATGCAGGTTATACGACAATTGCTCAAAGAAATTTGGAATACGGCGAAGAATATGTAAACTATTTGACTTTGGGTTTTGACAAAGTTAACATTAATGAAAAGGGCGGAAATACTGCTGTACTAAAAAGTCTTCAAAAGAAAATCGAAGAGCCGGGCAAAAAGTTTATCTATGCTGAAACACTTCCTTTTGAAAATCCGATGACGGCTTTTAAGGGCGGGGCCCTTGAAGAGGAGAGAACACTATTTGTTCAAAAAATTAGAGAACTTGACAACTCGTTGAAAGATTTTATTTCGAATTTTAAAAATAGCTCCAAAGCAAAGGATACAATACTTCTTATAGTTGGTAAAAATAATGTATACAACGATTTAGCAAACAAGGAAAAAACGGTTGAAACAGTTTTAACAAAAGAAAAGAAACTTGCCGAGGTAAATTGTCCTCTCATATTTGTAAACGGACTTCAAACCAAAAAATATTTGAACACAATAGGCTCTGTTGATATTCTTCCAACGCTTTTGAACATGTTCGGACTTTATGAAAACGTCTATCCGATGTTTGGAATGGACGTATTTTCAAAAGAAAAGAAGGACATGGACATGGCAACCGTTCAATATGATATGAACAATAGAATTGCAATTTATAAATCGATTGCAATTGACATAAAAAATGCCGACGGTGGACTTAAAATTGATGCATACAATAGAAATGGTCTTGGCTATGTTGACGCAAGTGCATACGAACTTGTCACTAGAAAAAGCTTCAGAGATTCCGAACTTTCATACGGACTTGTGTTCCTAAATAAGCTAAAAGAACTTGCGGAAAATAAAAAGATCTTAAAACTCGATAACGATAAAACAATTATGCATGCTGGTGGAGAACTTTGCGGTATGACTTACACAAATATGAAAGAGGCACTCGACAAAAATTATAGTGCAGGAAAAAGATATTTTGAAATGGATTTCATGCTGACAAGTGACGGACATCCTGTAAATATTCACTCATGGGAAGGTTTTGTTACAAAGTTCTATGGGGCAAAATATATTGAGGGCGAAACGACTTACACGAAAGCTGAATATGACAGCATGAAGTCACGTCATGGTTATACCCAAATGGATATGGAAAAGACTGTCGAATGGTTTAGAAATCATAAGGATGCATATCTTATAACCGATGTAAAGACAGAAAATGTTAAAGTGCTTGAAAAAATCTCAAAGCTTGCACCGGATTTGAAAGACAGAATAATCCCGCAAATTTATAAATTTGACGAATACGAACCAGTGAAAAAAATGGGATTTGAAAAAATAATACTGACACTTTATTTGTCAAAATACACCGCCGATCAACTTGCAGATTTTGCAACGAGTCATAATCTATATGCAGTCACAATGTCACTCTCAAAATTTGAAAAAGGACTTGGAAATAGACTCATTCAAATAGGTGTCCCGATATTTGTCCACACAATAAATAGACAAAATCTTGCAAATCAGATATTGGAGATGGGGGCAAAGAGAGTTTATACCGACACCTTGTAGGGTTATTTGCGGGCCTTTTCGCGATAAAGTTTTTGAATGTATGATTTTGTAGGCGCAAACGTAGCGGGACGGCACTGTGTGTCCTCCCGCCTAAAAAAGCCTCACTCCAAAATCACTCAATCTAACCGTTTCTCATCAAAATATCCTCGCAAATTGGTGGAACATTAAATACGAACCGGTAAACGCCGGTTCTTTTTTTGTTTTTCATAAACTCATCTTCGTCCTGTACGCTTTCCGGAAAGTAGCGTCGGGTCGCTTCCCGACGCCCAATTTTGTGCACATAAAATATGTATTATCAACTGAATTTATAATATATCCCCCAATAATCTCATACAATTTACTTCACCAATGCCGCTTAACTCATATAATATCGAACCCAACTACAAAACTCCACACAATTTATACATATATATTCGCCGCATAATCCCCTCCACCCTATCTTCATATAAATTATTGACTGCGGTTTCATTATACTTGAATTCTACTTTATCGTGTGATATAATTAAAATATAATTTTTAAGGAGGTATCTCATAAATGAGAAAATATCTAGCTATTGCGCTCGCAATTGTAATGGCATTCACCACGTTTACATATGTGGCGAAAGCAGAAGACGAAGTTTTTGATGGATACAAATTGGGAGAAAGTGATTTCCAAGTTGTAGTAGGTGGAAAAGAAGTTCCAGAACTAAAATTAGTTCAAGTTCAATTCTATGACAAATCAGGTGAAAAACCTCAGCTTATAATGTGGAACGTTATGAAGATTCGCGATCTCGCTGAAGTTTTAAAAGACACAGAAAAGAAATTCGGAATTACTTATGACAAAGAAACTCGTACAGTTACACTTACATCGGGTGCAGATTATGTTTCAAATGGAACTGAATTAAAAGAATTAGCAGAAAATCCAAAAATTGAAGCACAATCATTCAAATTTATGGTTAACGGTGAAGAAAAAGAAATCATGGGTGTTGTTATAAACGGCGAAAACTATGTATTGACATCCAAACTTGTTGCTGCACTCGGAAATTTGAGATTCCACTCATATCCTGGAGACAAAGCCATCAACTACATCGATTTTGAACAAACAGACATCGAAGCATTTAACAAAGAAAAATTCGATGAAAGCGTAAAAGCTCACGACTACACAATCGTTTACAGCTGGGGCCCTTGGTGCCCATGGTCAAGACGCTCAGTTCCTTTCATGGTTAAACTTAGCGAAAAACTTGCAGCTGAAGGAAAGAATGTTCAAATCTATGGTGTTGTAAACAAATATAAAGATTATTCAAACAAAGATTTAGCTCATCTCTTCGAAGGAAAAGAAGTTCCTTGGACAGAAGTTGGCGGAACAAAAGAAGGATATGAATATTTGAATAAACTTCTTGCACTAGATGAAAATTCAATTTTCTATTTCCCGACAATGTTTATTTTAGACAAAGATGGAAAGAAAGTTGGAAAAACATTTGGAGAAATGTGGGACATTGTAGAAAATGAATATATTGAAAAGCATAATATTCCTAAGGATGGCGAAATTACAAAGGAACAACTCGAAGAATATTATCCAACGATTTACGATGCATTTATTTCTCAAATAGAACCAAAGGCTGAAGAAAAGAAAGAAGAAGTAAAGGCTGAAGAAAAGAAGGAAGATAAAAAGGAAGAAAAGAAGGAAGAAAAGAAAGACGATAAAAAAGACGAAAAGAAAGAAGACAAAACAAAATAAGTAACTTAGAACACCGGAAATTCCGGTGTTTTTGTTTGTGAAAAGATAAATTTAAAATGTACATTCAAAATCCAATATTAATCATTCATTATCAAAAAATCTGTTAAGCTAAAATTGGACTTCTATTTAATAATTTATAGTTAAATCTTTTTTGCATTTGTTATATTTTTATATTCTAATATTGAGTTAGATATATCAATCGCATGATTATAGGAATGAAAACTTAAAATCAAGTATATTTATAAAAATACCTCTGTAAAATAAAGAGTCGGGATGAATTTTAAATGAATTATACAAAAAGTTCTTTTTCTTATTTCTTACCACACTTTCTTGCAATTTTGATAGCCTCTATGTTATAATAAAAACATGTATTTCGGTTGACGAAATATTAGAGGGGGTTATTTGATGAAGTATTTTGATATTCAAGGGACTAAGGTCAGTAGGCTCGGCTACGGATGTATGAGGTTTCCGGTTATTGACGGCGACAACAGCAAGATTGAAGAGGCGAGGGCTACGGAACTTTTGAAAAGAGCGATTAAAAACGGCGTAAATTACATAGATACTGCGTACAATTATCACGGAAAGATGAGCGAGAGTTTTGTCGGGAAGTTTGTTGAGGAGAATTCTTTGAGGGATGAGGTTCTTTTGACGACTAAGCTTCCGGCGTGGCTTGTCGAGAAGACGGAGGATTTCGAAAGGCTCATGGAGGAGCAGCTTTCGAATTTGAGGACGGATCATATTGATTTTTATCTTTTACATTCGCTCGATATAAAGACGTTCAGAAAGATTGTGGATTTGGGCGTTTTTGATTTTATAAAGAAGGCAAAGGCGAGCGGCAAGGTTCGTCATATGGGGTTCAGTTTTCACGATGAGTTCCCGGCTTTCGAAGAGATGGTAAACAGTTTTCCGTGGGATTTCTGTCAAATTCAACTCAATTATTTGGATGTGGATTATCAGGCGGGGCAAAAAGGTTATGAGTTGGCGACGAAGCTCGGGATTCCGGTTGTTATCATGGAGCCGTTAAAGGGTGGACGTCTTTCAAATCCGCCGAAGGAGATCAGAGAGCTTTCGGATGAGTTTAAACCGCTCACGCCGTCGCAAGTCGCTTTGAAGTATCCTTTAAATCTTCCAAATGTTATGACTGTTTTATCGGGCATGAGCGCGGAGGAGCAAGTTGATGAAAATATCGAGATGGCGTCGAATGTCGAGCCGAATTCAGTGACGGAAAAAGAGAAAGAGTTTTTCTCAAAGGCATGCGAATTTTTCAAGGCGAAAGAGCAAATCGGTTGCACCGCGTGCGAGTATTGTATGCCGTGCACGGTTGAAATCAATATTCCGAAGGTGTTCTCACTTTGGAACAATGCGTTTATTTTTGACGAAGAAGAAAAGTCGAAAAAGGTATATGCGGACTATTTAAAAGACGGAAAGACCGCAGCGGACGCATGTATCGCTTGCGGAAAGTGCGAAGGACTCTGTCCGCAAAATCTCGAAATTATCGAGGGTCTACAAAAGGCACACGATTTTTTAACTGAAGAGTAAATTTTTAAAGAAGTGTTCGATGAATGCTTCTTTTTTATGCATTATTGAAATTTGCAATAATAGATAATAAATATTGACAAACATTATAATTAGTGATATACTAACATTAGCAAGATGTGTGGAGGATATAAAATATGAAATTAAGCAAATACAATTTTTATGAAAAGTCAAATATTAAAGGCGGATATATTTATAATACTAATACTGGTGCTATACTACATATAAATGATGAGAATTATTGGAACTCTATAATGAATTCTGATATCGAAAACTTTGACGATGAAACGGAGAATAATCTTTTAAATATGCAAATGATGCTAGAAGATGATATTGATGAGTTTCAAAAAGTAAGAAATAGATATTTAGAGAATATTAATGGTGAAGAGAATTTGCACTTAACTATTATGCCAACAGATGGGTGTAATTTTGCGTGCCCGTATTGTTTTTCTTATGAAAAAGGTTGTAATGTTATGAGTGACGAAACATACCAAAACATATTAAAACTTATTGAATTAAAGTCGAATAAGCTGAAAAGGGTGGTTATTTCTTGGTTTGGGGGTGAGCCGACATTAGCAACTGAAAAAATAATTTCTTTTATGAATACAGCTAAAAAAGTTTGCAAACAAGAAAATATAGAATTATATTCTTCTATAATAACAAATGGATATTTATTAGATAAAGATAATTTTATTAGAATGTATGAATCTGGAATAAGACAATTTCAAGTAACACTGGATGGAAATAAGTTAACCCATGACAAAATGAGATATTTGAAAGGCTTCAAACCTACATTTGATAAAATCATAAATAATTTAGAGGATATAAGTTCTATAGGAAATAATTATGATTTTAAATTTGATATAAGGTGCAATGTCACAAAAGCAAATCACGAATCAGCAATATCTCTAATACATTTATTTGATAGTTTATTTTCAGATGATAGAAGATATAGAATATACTTCAGGCCAGTTTATAATTATGAAACAAAAAATAATGAAATTCAATCTATGGTAAATGAACTATATGACATGGATGAGGGAATAGAAATGCAAAATCAAATGTCGATGCTTACAGAAAAAGTTACAAAAAGAGTTAGTAAACGAAGATTATTTAATCCTCTTCCATTACCTACTAACAGTTGGTGTGCTGCGGAATTAAAAAATTTCTTCTTAATAGGACCAAATGGTAATTTGTTTTTCTGCGACACTCTTACAGGTGATGATAATTCATATGGAAATTTAAAAGATTTAATTAATGGAACTAAAATAAAAAAACCGGATGGGAATATTTTTAATAGTGAACATAATACAAAATGTATTCAATGTAAATTATTGCCAATCTGCTACGGTGGATGCATGAGAAATAGAATTAACAAAGAACCTGAATGCTATTGGACTATACAAGGCATTCAAAATTCATTTGCTAAATTCATAGATGAATTAGAGAGGGGGTGTGATTATGAAAACTAGTAATAAAAATATCTTGGATGATAAAAAATCTATAGTTATTAGGACTAATTACAATGAGATTGGCTCAAATGAATCTGATTGTACACAACATGGTGGAAACTGTTGTGCTTCCGGTTACTGTTGTAACAGACCTAATAGAGGGAATTAGAGTTAAGGAGGTAAGGGCAGCTTGACTGCCCTTAAATTTTATATGCGAAAGATTTTAAAAAGAAGTTATTCATATTTAAGAGAGCACAGATGGAAGGTTGTTTACGGTGTGATTCTCTCGCTATTAAACACAGCTTTCGGGATTTTGTCGAGTTATTCTCTGAAGATTTTAATCGACGATGTTTTGATGAAGAACAATGCGGAGTGGTTGTGGCCGCTCGAGTTTGTTTTTATGGGCGTTGTGTTTTTCGGTGCGATTTTTATGATTTTAAGCGCGAAGGTTTTTAATACCGTTGCGGCAAAGTGTATGCTGAAAATCAAGGAGAAAACTTTCAAGCATTATCTCAAGATGAATTACGAGGACGCGACTACAATCGACAAGTCCGAGGTCACAAATGTGCTTACATACAGCATTGATTCGCTCGGCGATATTTTGAGCTCGGGGATTCCGATGATGATCTCGTCGATAATTTCGATTGTGCTCATCGTCGGCGTGATGATTTATATCGATTACAGGCTCACGATTATTTCGATGTTTGTTTATCCGCTTCTGATTTTCGTGAACAATATGTTGCAAAAGATTATAAGCAAGGAGCAGGACGTCTATTACGACAGAAGGCAGGATGTTTTGAAGGCGATTGACGACACGGTCAAATGTCGCGACGAGGTTTGGTCGTACAATCTTCTCGAGTCGGTTTCTGATGAATTTATGAAAAAGGCTAGAGCACTCGAGAAGTCGAGAGTTCGGCTCATGGTCATCGGCGAGTTTCGCTCACAGGCAAGTTGGGTTCTTATCATGGTGCCGTATCAAGCAATTCTCTACGGCATCGGCGGTATGTGGATGATAAAGACAGGAAATCCAACGCTTGGAACGCTCATGGTGTTTTCAAATTTCACAAATTTTCTCATAAATCCGATTATGCGCCTTGTGAACATTTCGACCGACATCAGCCAAGCGGGTGTCAGTTTTGAAAAACTCGATACATTCACCGACAGAAAAGAACAAAAGAGCGATTTCGATTATGCGAGCGACAGTCTTGCGAGCGCCAGAAATCTCAGTTTCAAATACAAAAACACCGACAGAAATATTTTGTCGAATTTAGATTTTGACATAGGTCTTGGAAAGATGACAGTGCTTTGGGGCGAGAGCGGCTCGGGCAAGTCGACAATTCTTAAAATTGTCGGAGGGATGATCGAAACGAATGAAAAATTAAAAATTCACGATATTCTTTCGAGCGGCGATTTTATCAGGAGCGACAATTGGGCATATTTCCCTCAGTCGCCGAACACTTTTGACGGTAAAATCGGAGAGCTATTTAAGATGATAAATCCGAATATTTCGGAAGAAAAGATGTGGAATCTTTTGGAAAAGGTGGGACTTAAAAATTATTTCGACTTGAAAGACGGACTCGAAACATATGTAAAAAATTCAGAATCGACTTTTTCGGGCGGCGAGCACAGGCGACTTTGTCTTGCACTTTTCCTCGGATATGATGCGGAGGTCATGCTTTTTGACGAACCGACGGCATCGCTTGACAAGAAGAGTGCCGATTTGATTATAGATATAATTTCGGATTTGAGAAAACATAATAAGACGTGTTTGATTTCAACTCACGACGTCGATTTGAAAAATATCGGCGACGAAGTTATCGATGTTACAAAAAAATAGACTGGGAAGCGATGCACGCTTCCTTTTTTATTGCAAACAAAAACGCCTATTCACATGAATAAGCGTTTGTAAAAATCCAATATTAGAATTTGCTGTCGTCGACTGAATCGAGATATTCCTTGATCGGTCCGACAACTTTTTTAATCGTTCCCGGAACAAACGGGTTTTCGAGTTTTGCAACTTCGAGAAGACCTGTGAAAGGTTTTTTGCCACCCGTTTTACATAGTCTCAAATAATCGCTCCAAGCATTTTCGTGGTTTTCTCTGTCTTTTTCCCAGAATTGGAATGCACAAACTTGTGCGAGAGTGTAGTCGATATAGTAGAACGGACTTCCGAAAATGTGTCCTTGTCTCAGCCAGAATCCGCCGTCTTCAAGAACTTTTATGCCGTCGTAGTCTCTGTGTGGCAAGTATTTCTTTTCGAGTTCGCGGAATTTCGCTCTTCTTTCCTTCGGTGAAACTTCAGGATTTTCATAGACGAAGTGTTGGAATTCGTCGATTAAAGCACCATATGGAAGGAAGAGAACTGCACCTTGAAGGTGTTGGAATTTGAATTTATCTTCTTCATTTTCAAAGAAAAGATTCATCCATGGCCATGTTAAAAATTCCATACTCATTGAGTGGATTTCAGCGCTTTCCATTCCCGGCCACAAGTATTCGCTCACTTCGAAGTCACGGCTGTTGTAGACTTGGAATGCGTGTCCTGCTTCGTGTGTAAGGACTTCGACGTCTCCTGTTGTGCCGTTGAAGTTTGCAAAGATAAACGGACATCTCCATTTTGACAAATATGTGCAGTATCCGCCGCCCGCTTTGCCCGGTTTTGCATCGAGGTCAAAGAGGTGACGGTCGAGCATAAAGTTGAAAAATTCGTCGGTTTCAGGACTTAGTTCAGCGTACATTTTCTTTGCACGTTCAACACACCATGCTCTGTCGCCGTGAGGTTTTGCGTTTCCGTTTTTAAATTGAAGGCCTTCGTCGTAGAATTTCAAATTGTCGATGCCAATTCTCTTGGATTGACGTTTTCTAAGCTCAGTTGCGAGAGGAACGACGTCATTGATGATTTGCTTTCTGTAGCTTGCAACCTCGTCTTTGCCGTAGTCGACGCGGCCCATTCTTTTGTATCCGAGGTCGACATAGTTTTCGTAGCCGAGTTTCTTTGCCATTTTATCTCTTACTTTGACCATCTTGTCATAAATTTCGTCGAACTTATCGAGATTTTCTTCGAAAAATTCTGCAACGAGTTTTGTAGCTTTCTTTCTCGTTTCTCTATCCTTGTCTTGAGTGTGTTTGCCAAGTTGTGTCAAATTGAGCTTTTCGCCTTCCCATTCTTTTTGGCAGGATGCGATAAGTTTTTGATATTCTATTGAAAGTTTTGATTCTTCAACCAAATCTTCCATGATTTCAGGTTTGAATGTTAATAAATCGTTTTCGTATTTTTTGATTAAATATGAGCCGAAACGTTCTTCGAGGTCAGCTTTAAATTTGCTGTCCAAAAATGCTTTTTCATATTTTACGGTCGCTTCTTCAATCTTCGGGCCTTCTTCCGAAAAGTGATTCATTTCGTCGTCATAGAACTTGTCGGTTGTGTCGATTGAGTTTCTTATGGAAACCAATGTGCCGTATGAATCGAGGTCGTCCAAGACTTTTGAAACGTTGAAGTATGTTTCAATCGCTTCGTCTTTATTTGCAGTCTTTTCAAGCTTTTCAGTTTCCTCACCGATAATCTTTACGATTTTGTCAAAGTCCGGTCTTTCGTATTTAAACTCTTCGAATGTTAAGTTTGTTTCTTTAGTCATAAAAATACCTCCTGAAAATATTATAACATAAAATTATTTTTATTTGTACAAAAATAGTGATTTAAATTACTATAATAAATTTCGAGAAATGGATTCCGAAATGTGGTATAATAAAAGATGGAGGGATTTAAGTGGAAGGAATGCTTTACATAGTTCCGACTCCGGTCGGAAATCTCAAGGATATAACTTACAGGGCGATTGAAGTTTTAAAGTCGAGCGATTATATTTATTGCGAAGACACAAGGACGAGCGCAGTGTTTTTGAATTTTTACGACATAAAAACCGAAAGACGCTCTTTTCACAAATTCAATGAGCGCTCGAAAGTCGATGAGATAATTGATCTCGTTTATTCAGGCAAGACGATTTCCGTCATAAGTGATGCGGGAACTCCGGGCATCAGCGACCCATGCGGTATTTTGGTTTCGGAAATCGACGCGAAGTTCGTTCGAACTCTTCCGGGTGCAACGGCATTTGTGCCGGCGCTTGTGAACTCCGGACTTTCAACGGACGAATTTACATTCATTGGATTCCTTCCGCCGAAGAAAAACGAGCGCATGAAAAAGCTCGAAAGTCTTTTAGATATGACTCAAACTCTAATTTTTTATGAATCGCCGCACAGAGCGGAGGAAACACTTCTCGATATGCAAACGGTTTTTAAAACGAGAAATGCAGCTCTCGTCCGGGAGATTTCAAAAATTTATGAGGAGACTGTGCGCTTCAACTTTTCAGAGATTCCGTTTGACAAAATCACGTTCAAAGGAGAGATGGTGATTTTGGTTGAAGGGGGAGATGAAAAGGCAATCGACATTTGGCCAAGAGTCCGGGAACTCATGGAGAGCGGAATGAGTGCGAAGAGCATTTTGAAACAGATTAAAGAAGAGTACAAAAATGAAGAAATCAAGAGAAATGAAATCTATGATTTTGTTTTAAAAAATTCAAAGGAATAGGTGTTATGGAAATAGAAGAAATTTTTAAATCTTTTAATGACAGGCTTTTGGATAAACACAAAAAGTTGAAAAATGAAGTTACAAAGGAAAAGCTCTTGACATTGGGCGAGTTTTATATGTCGCGACACCTGACAGATGAAGAGATGAATAGTTTTCTTCCGAAAGGTATTGCAGCAGTCGATGGCTCAAACAATTCGTACGGTGGAGCGGATCCGAACATTATCCATTTTCTTCGCGCATGCTATATTCCGGATATGAAACGCGACCGTGTTGAAGAAGTACGAATTTTAAGTCCGCTTGTTGACGTTGAGGTCTCACCTAAGTCCGAGCTTTCAAAACTCGAGCTTATAGCGGCAATGAAGGGCCTCGAGAAATATGATTCTAAGGCACTTTTGATGGATGGAGGACTTATAAGATATATTTTGGATGCGGAAGACGAGTACAACGAGCTACTTGAACTCGTGAAAGAGAAAGATACGCTTTTTATGGGTGTGATTGAGGACATGAAGAGCCGTTCGATTTCGAAGGCTTTGGATGTTGATGGCTTCGATAGGGAGCTTCTTTTTGGGAAACTCGCTCCGGGAGAAGCATTTTTTCTTCATGACGAGTTAAACCTAAAAAAAGAGAGTTCGATAAGCACGATTTATTTGCGTCCTGGAAACGACCCGATGGCGATTTCGATTGATTTTCCAAACTTTTTGGGCGATAAAAGGGAACTTATAACAAATCTTGTTCGAACGCTTACACCGGACATGAGTCGCGGCATTCCGTTTATTTTGGACATTGTGGATAAATATGTGAAAGTGACCGACAAGGACATGCAATATTTTATAAAGAAATATATTTCAGAGGACGTTAAAAGGCTTTATTTGGATGAGGCAAGACAAAAGAGGTGGATGTAATGAAAGTTATTGGAATGACTACAAGCAGCGAGGCATATATCGTTGAGAGGGAAAATCCGATAAGGATAAATGAATATCTTAAGATTCGCGACAAAAATCAGGGGGATTTGATTTGCGAAACGACGAAGACGCACGCATACAACAGATTTATGCCGCTGAAGCCGGACAGCGATATGGCGGACACGCACGTGCTTGAGGTTTTAAAGGACCTTGGGTACGACATTGACAACGAAAAGATTTATATCGCGAAGGTGCGCCTTTTGAGCGAAGCACCTTATCCAATTGAGACCGGCTCCGAAGTTGTTGTGCCGGAGTTTGATGAAATAAAGGACATACTCATTAGAACCGACGACAAAAAGGGACTCGTGCTCGGCGCAATCAAAAACACCGACGAGCTTTACAAATATGCCGACGAAAAATACAAGGACCTCTTCACGATGTTTGAGGACAAAGAGGAGAGGGAGCAATACGAGCTTCCGGCGATTTTTGATTTATGGTCGATGAAGGACTATCCGCACATCGGAATCTTTGGCGGTTCCGGCTCGGGAAAAAGCTACGGAATAAGGGTATTTATCGAAGAGCTTATGCGCCTTAATATACCGACAATCGTGAGCGATCCGCACAACGAAATGAGCTTTGAATCGGACGACGACAGATTCAAGGACAAGTACACAATTTTCAATGTGGGCGTTGACGCAGGAATCGAGTTTAAGGATCTTTCGAGTTTCGATTTGATTTATCTTTTGAAGTCCGCCGGTGATCTGAGCGATGCACAGTCGTCGTTCATTGAAATGGCACTCGAAAAAAATGAAAGCGCCGACAGTTTTAACACGAAAATCGAGTCGCTCATCGAGCTTTTGGAAATCGGAACGTCTGCGGACATCGAAAAATATATTGCAGACAATCCGGGACCTGAAGGAAACAGAATAAGCACTTTGTACAAGAACTACAAACGTTTTGTGCGCTCGTCAAATCTGTCGGTCATAAAAGCCATAAGGTGGCGTTTTAAAAGAATTGAATCGACCGGCATTTTCAACTTCACGAGCCGCGACATCATAAATGCACTGAAGCAATCGAAGACTGTTGTCATCAGGGGCGAGATGCGAATTTTGCTCGTTTATATGAGTTATATTTTGAGGTCGCTCTATTACATGAGACGCACCTATAAAGACGAGCACGACGGTAGTGCTGAGCATTTCTTTCCGCCGTTTGTGTCGGTTATAGACGAAGCACACAACTTTGCACCGAAGGGCGACCCGAGACCTTCCAAGGCGATTATACGTGAAATCGCACAGGAAGGACGTAAGTACGGAGTTTTTCTCGCACTCGCAACGCAAAGACCGTCAATTCTGGACGACACGACGACCGCACAGCTGAATTCGAAATTTATTTTCAGGACCACAAGACAGACTGACATTCAAACGATTAAGGAAGAAACGGACATCTCGCCGGACGAATCGGCAAGACTTCCTTATCTTAGAAGTGGTAATGTGTTTTTCTCGAGTGCCGTCATGGGAAGGACGATGTTCATAAGAATAAGAAAAGCGATCAGTCATCAGCCGAAGAGCGAAAACCCGTTCGATGAATTGGGCATGATGAAGGAGTCGATGGACGAGGAAATCGTTGAAATTTTGGACAGATTCCTTCCGGTAAAAGTGCTCGATTTAAACATTGTTATGACCGAGCTCAGTAAAGCTGGAAAGGGCATGGACAGCAAGGAACTCATTGCATTTTTGGACAGAAAATCCGGAGAGGGCTACTATAAAAAGACGGAAACACCGTTTGGAGATAAATATGAAAAAGCTTAAAATTTTATTTGTAACAACAGAAGCGTTGCCGTTTGTTAGAACTTCAAATATGGCGGACTTCACATACAATTTAACGAGAAAACTTAAAGAACTGAACACAGACGTAAGGCTCGTCATGCCACTTTTCAAATCAATCAAGACCGACTACAACTCGAGTCTTCGATTTGTGAAGAGCTTTGTGGTCGATTTGGGATACAAGGTCCACACCGCAACAATTTTGAGTCTCGATGTTGAGGGAGTTTTGTTTTATTTTGTCGATTCCGACGTGTATTTTGACAGACCGAGAATTTACGGCGAGAGGGACGACGCGGAGAGATTTATTTTCTTTAACAAAGCGGTGAACCTCATGATGAAGGAAATAGACTTTAAACCTGACATCATAGATGTGAACAACTATGCGTCGAGTCTTATTCCGGCTTGTATAAAAACAAAGAGACAAGTTGACAGTTTTTATCACGGCATAAAGACGGTGCTTTCGATTCACAACATCAGAAATCAGGGCATATATCCGGCAAAGGACATGGACTCGATTGCGAGCCTCCCGCTCGAGCTTATGGAGGACCGCGAGTACAAATATTTCAAGGCGGTAAACTTCTTGAAAGCGGGAATCGACTCTGCAGATTATATAACGCTTCCGGCACCGTCACTTAAAGAGGAAATTGTGAGCCCATACTATGGCAGCAACCTCGACAATCTCTTGACTGCAAATTCGTTTAAGGTGACGGGGATTTTGGACGGAATCGACCACAGGCGTTATGATCCGGAAAAGGATCCTGCAATTTTCCAAAACTTCGGCGCAGACACACTTGAGGAAAGAGCGATAAATAAACAGGGCGTTATGAGCTATTACTCGCTATCAGGTTTTGAAAGACCTTTAATTTCGGTCATCGGTCGGCTTATTACAAGAAAGGGAGTGGATTTTGTCTACGAAAATATCGATTACATGGTCGAGGCGGGCTTTAATATAATCATTATGGGTACGGGCGAGCCGGCGTATGAGGATAAACTTTTGGAAAAAGAGCAGGAGTATCCACAGAACATTTCGGTTAAACTCTATGTAAATGAAAAAGAAGCGATTCGCGTTATGGCGGGAAGCGATTTCTTTCTCATGCCGTCACGCACCGAAATACAGGCACTTAACCATTTGATTGCACAAAGATATGGCTCAATTCCAATTGTTAGAGCTACCGGGACTCTGAAAGACGGTATAAGAGAATATAACAAATTTACAAAAAAAGGCGACGGAATAATTTTTCAGAACATGAGAGAAAAGGACTTCAGAGGAGCGATTGATGAAGCGAAGAAGCTTTATGAAGACGAACCCGAAACACTTGAAATAATGCGAAGAAACGCACTTATGAAAGATAGCAGTTGGGAAAAAACGGCGGAGGAATATTTGAGGTTGTTTGAAGATATTTCAGAATAATTTTTGAGATTCTTGCTAAAATTGCGAAAAACGGTTGTTCGACTTTTTAGTCGCTGCGACATACTTGCCAGTATGCCTCGCTCCAAAAAAGTCTCGCACGTAAATATTCTTGCTAAAATTGCGAAAAACGGTTGTTCGACTTTTTAGTCGCTGCGACATACTTGCCAGTATGCCTCGCTCCAAAAAAAGTCTCGCACTAACCGTTTTTCATCAATTTTATCTGCGAATGTGTATACAAGACGTTAAATACCTTGAGATTGATTTCAAATCATTTGGAGGTATTTTTTTGTGGGTTTTTAATTAGTTATACCGTCCACTTTATGTATAAAATCACAGTGCCGTCACGATACGTCGCACTTTTGAATGTATGTAATTGTAAAACATTTCGGCGTGGAAAAGGTAAAGGGTTTCTGGTTAGATATTTTACATACACACCGTTGTTGGTGGGGTTGTAAATTGTAAATCATTGATATATGGCGTGAGGACATCGTTACTCCTAACGTCGTAACGTATGCCGTCACGCTACGTTGTGTATAGATGCATATACAATTATAAAAATATAATAATTTTATGGATGTGAAGTTGAAAATTTATATATAAATGCATGCACGCTGTACGTAGCGGCGACCAGTTTTTTTATCCATCGAACAGAAATCTATGATTTCGTCGTGAGATGAGATAAAAAGGTGTATCGCCGCCAAGAGTGAGTAGGGTTTAAAAGGAAGTTTGAAAACAAAAAATGTGATAGAAAATATTAGGTGTATAAAAATCCACAAATAATTTTCTTTTTCAAAGCCGCACTCTTTACAATTTTTACGGTTTATGGTATAATCTCTTGTGTAAAACTATATGATAAGGAGGTGTGGTTATGAAGAGAACTTACCAACCTAAAAACAGACAAAGAAAAAAGGTACACGGTTTTAGAGAAAGAATGAGAACTAAAAACGGCAGAAATGTACTAAAGAGAAGAAGAAACAGAGGCAGAAAGGTCTTAAGCGCATAATAATGCTTAGACCACAGAATCGACTTAGGCGCGATTCGGATTTCAAGGTTATTTTTAATCGCGGTGTAAAAAAATACAATAGAAATTTTTCACTCTATTATTTGCCGACAAACAGAGGCAAAAAAGTTGGGATTATCGTTTCAAAAAAGCATGGAAATGCTGTAAAAAGGAATCTTTTGAAGAGAAGAATTCGTGCGATTATGTATCCTTTGGTGCCGCAACTTAAATACGGCAATCTTATTCTCGTGCCGAAAGTCAACGCAGATGAGCTGGATTTTAAAGATCTGAAGAAAAATATTATTCACATACTAAATTTGGGGGATTTGTTAAAGTGAGACGGATTGCACTCGGAATTATTTGGTTTTATCAAAAGTTTATATCCAAATATATTCTCACGGGCAGCCACTGTCGCTTTACCCCCACATGTAGTGAATACGCCAAACAGGCGTTCACAAAATACGGATTTATGAAGGCTCTTTACTTAACTATAAGGCGAGTCGGAAAATGTCATCCATTTCATGAGGGGGGATATGATCCGCTTCCATAAAAATCGAAAGGAAATATATATTGTTAAACTTTTTAGGTAATATTCTAGGCTATGTCATGCGATTTATATATGACACTATTTCGCAAATCGGTACTGAACCTGAAAATTTCAGTTATTTTGCGATGAGTATTATTGTAGCCACTTTATTTATAAAATTAATTACGTTGCCACTAAATTTGAAGGCTGCGAGACAAATGAAGAAGACTCAGGAGTTACAGCCGCAAGCAAAAGAAATTCAAATTAAGTTTAAGCATGACCCGCAAACAGCAAATATAAAAATTCAACAACTTTACAGAGAAAACGGAGCGTCAATGACCGGCGGATGTTTGCCGATTTTAATTCAGATGCCTGTTATACTTGCTTTCTTTAGAGTTATGCAAAATCCGGGACTTTATGTTTTTAATCAACCGGGACATTTTGAATCAATCAGTAAGACATTCCTTTGGATTAAGGATTTGACTCTTGCAGATCCGCATTGGTATGGTCTTCCGCTTCTTGTAGGATTGACGACATTTCTTCAATCTTTCACAACTCCAAAAGTAGGAACACCTGAGCAACAAGAACAAATGGCATCGATGAATACGATGAACTATATCATGCCGATAATGTTTTTCTGGTTCGCTTTAAAATATCCTGGTGGTCTTGCATTGTACTGGATTACAAACACTTTGTTTACAGCAATACAACAATTAATCACAAACAGAGCTCTCATTTTTAAAAAGAAAGGAGAATAATGATGGATAAAATAACTCTTGAAAAGAAGACAGTTGAAGAAGCAATTTTAGAAGGCTTGAAACTTCTCGGTGCAAAGAGAGAAGATGTAATTATTCATGTCGAAGAAGAAGGCCAAAAAGGATTTTTAGGTCTTATCGGAGGCAAGGATGCAAAGGTTACCATTGTTAAAAAAGGCACTCCTGATGCAGCTTTATATGAAGACAATGAAAGTGATTCTTTAACAAAAAATGCTGCAACAAATTTTATAAATGATGCAAAAGAAAGCGTTACCGAAAAATATGAGAATTCAGATTTTAAGGAAAACGTAGATGAAGCCAAAGAAAAGGTTTCAGATTTTGCAGACGATGCAAAGAAAAAAATAGAGAGTTTCACGGAAGATACGAAAGCAAAAGTCATGGAAGTAACTGAAGTTGTTCGCAATGAAGTTTCAAATTTCAAGGACGATGTTAAGGATTCTTTTGACGATACAAAGGAAAAAGTTTCAGATTTTGCTGAAGATGCAAAAGAAAAGGTGTCTGAAGTAACCGAAGAGGTCCGTGAAGATGTTACAAAGTTTAAAGATGATGCTAAAGAGTCACTTGAAGATACAAGAGAAAAAGTCAACGATAAGATTGACGATATAAAAGGTGAAAATATAAACTCTACATTCCCGCAATTTGAAACAAAGGATGAAGCTGCAGAAGCTTCTAGAATTTTCCTTGAAGACATGATGCACAAGATGGGTTATGCCGGAGTTGTTGAGGTTATTCCACCGATTGAAGAAGATGAAAACTATGTTTTGGATATTATTCCGGACGATTTCAAGATGAATTCAAGGTTTATCGGTAAAAAAGGAGATACTCTCTCCTCAATCGGTTATCTTGTAAATGTTTTCCTTAGAAATAGATTCCAAGGTGATATGATGATTGAGGTCGACTGCGGGGATTATATTTATGAAAAACAAGAAGATTTGAAGAGTTTCGCAAGAATGGGTGCAGAAAGAGCACTCAATGAAGGCGAATATAAATTTAGACCGATGAACGCATACGACAGACGACTGGTCCACAGAGAAATCAATAAGATCGAGGGCGTCACAACACATTCTGAAGGTGAAGAACCGAGACGTCGAATAGTCGTTCAACGTGACCCGCAATAAAGGCGGGTTTTTTGTTATGAGAACTATTGCTGCAATAAGTACTCCGCCGGGAAAAGGCGGAATAGGAATAGTGAGAATGAGTGGAGAGTCTTCTCTTGAAATTTTAAAGAAAATTTTTACAAAAAAAGAGATTCGTCCACGTTTTATGCACTATGGAAAAATAATTTATGAAAACCGCGTTGTAGATGAAGTTATGGCATGTTATTTCAATAAGCCGCACACATACACATGCGAGGATATGGTTGAAATTTATTGTCACGGCGGATATGTGAGCTGTCTTTATATACTTGAAATTCTTCTAAAGCTCGGTGCTGTTCCTGCGGAAGCGGGGGAGTTTACAAAACTCGCATTTTTGAACGGAAGGATTGACCTTTTGGAAGCGGAGGCTGTCGAAGGAATTATCGAGGCCGAATCAAAAGAGGAACAGCTTATGTACGCCGATGTTTTGGGAGGAAAGCTCACAGAAAAACTTGACTCAGTTTTGAACGATGTGGTTAATCTTATAAGTGAATGCGAAGCAAAGATCGATTATCCTGAACTTGGCGACGTCGACGATATGAAGGAAAAGCTTGAGAAAATTCACGGAGGACTTATCTCATTTTTGGACGACGAAAAGCGTACAACATATATTAGAGACGGTTTGAAACTTGCGATTATCGGGCGACCTAATGTCGGAAAGAGCAGTCTTTTAAATGCGCTCACAAACAAGGAGAGGGCGATTGTGACGGAGATTGCGGGAACAACGAGAGACACTATTGAGGAGACAATAAATTACGAAGGACTCACGATAAGACTCATCGACACAGCCGGGATAAGATCGACTGACGAGGTCATCGAAAGAGAGGGCATAAAGCTTTCAAAGAAGGCTGCGGAGGATGCTGACTTTGTCGTTGTCGTTTTGGACGGCTCTGCACCGCTTCAAGCTGACGATTTTGAAATAATGGAACTTGTGAAGGACAAGGAAAAGATTTTTCTTATAAATAAAGAGGATAAGGGTTTAAAAATCGATTTGAAGAGCGTTGAAAAATACGGAGAATACATTATTTCTTCGATAAAAAACGACAGTGGTGTTAGAGAACTTTTAGATGCAATCAAAAAGAGAATCGTGCACGATATCGATTTTAACGTTACAAGTATTTTTAATATCAGGCATGTCGATTTGATTGAAAGGGCGATTTCGGAAATCGAAACCGCAATAAGAGACATCGACGTTATGCCTTTTGAAATTGTAGAGGTGAGCCTTCGCGAGGCACACGAATATATTTCGATGATTTTGGGACGAGATACGTCCGAGGATATTATCGACCGAGTATTTAGAGATTTTTGCGTTGGGAAGTGATTTTATTGACTTATTTAAAAGATGAATATGATATTGTAGTTGTGGGGGCGGGTCACGCCGGAAGCGAGGCGGCAATCGCAGCTGCAAATATGGGGCTAAAAACTTTAATAATCACAATGAATCTTGACGGTATTGCCGCTCTTTCGTGCAATCCGAACATAGGAGGAACCGGGAAGGGGCATCTCGTAAGAGAGCTCGATGCACTTGGCGGATATATGGCTCTTAACATCGACAAGGTTTATCTGCAATCGAGAATTCTTAACACTTCAAAGGGACCGGCCGTTCATTCACTTCGTGTGCAAGCGGACAAAATAAGATACCACGAAGAGATGAAAAAGAAACTCGAGTCCACGGAAAATTTGACACTCCGCCAAATGGAAGCGACAGACATCGTTGTTGAAGACGGTGAAGTGAAGGGCGTTGTCGTTCGTGACGGAAGGACTATAAAAGCGAAATCGGTTGTCATTGCAACCGGAACTTATCTTGGTGGAAAAGTTTTTATAGGCGATTTGAACTACAACAGCGGACCTGACGGTCGTTTTCCGTCTATGCTTTTGTCTGAAGGATTAAAAAAACACGGAATCACTTTGAGACGTTTAAAAACGGGAACTCCGGCAAGAGTAAACAAGGACAGTTTGGACTTCACGGAAATGGAAGTGCAACACGGCGACGAGATTGTAACGCCGTTTTCGTTTATGAACGATGAGGAGGATATAAGACGTGAACAAGTGGACTGTTATCTCACGCACACAAATGAAAAGATGCACGAATATATTAGAGAAAACATGGACAGAAGTGCTCTATACGGCGGACTTATTGAAGGCACTGGACCGAGATACTGCCCGTCGATTGAAGATAAGGTGAAAAGATTTCCGGACAGGAGCGACCACCAAGTTTTCATAGAGCCTGAGAGTGCAAGCACTAAGGAAATGTATGTTCAGGGAATTTCGACGTCAATGCCGGAGGATGTGCAGGAAAATATGTATAAAATGGTTCGTGGAATGGAAAATTGTGAGATTATGCGTCCGGGTTATGCCATTGAATACGATGCGATTTTTGCAACGGATTTGAAGTCGACACTTGAAAGTAAGACCATAAAAAATCTTTTCTTCGCCGGACAAATAAACGGAAGCTCAGGCTACGAAGAAGCGGCAAGTCAGGGATTGATTGCAGGCATAAATGCGGCAAATAATGTCCTTGGTCACGAGCCGTTTGTGATAAGAAGAGACGAAGGTTACATTGGAGTTTTGATTGATGACCTCGTAACGAAAATTTCGTATGAACCGTATAGAATGATGACGGCAAGGGCGGAATATCGTTTGAGTTTGAGACAGGACAATGCGGATTTGAGGCTCACAAAAAAAGGATACGATGTCGGGCTTGCAACAGAAGAAAGGCTCGAAAGAACTATAAAAAAAGAAGAACTTTTAAATGCTGCAGAAAATGAAATGAAGGGCATTGTGCTCACTCCAAAAGACGATATAAATGAAAAAGTTTCATCGTTTACAACGCCTATAAAAACTGCAACAACGCTTTTGGACCTTTTAAAAAGACCGGAAGTTCGTATCGATGTTCTTCTTGAAAAGTTTCCGATTGAAACGGAGTTAAACAGAGAATTGCGACTACTTCTTGAGACGGAAGTGAAGTATAGCGGATATATTAAAAAGACTGAAGAGCGAATAAACAAGCACCACAAAGAAGAAAACAGAATTCTAGGTAATGACTTCGACTATGACAGTGTGCCCGGCTTAAAAAAGGAAGCACTTCAAAAGCTGAAACAAATTAAGCCTGAGACAATTGCACAAGCTTCCAGAATAAGCGGAGTATCACCAAGTGATATCAACGTTATTATGATTCATATGGAAATTGAAAAGAGGAAAAAGGAGAAGAGAAGTGAATGATATAAACTTCACCGAAAAAGAAAGAGAACAAATCGATCGTTATTTGGATATGCTCATTTCAAAAAATAAAGTTTTAAATCTCACGCGAATCACTGACTATGACGAGATGTGGGTGAAACATGTTTTGGACAGTGCAAGCGTGCTTCCGGTGTTGGATGAATTAGGCACGAAAAAAATTGTAGATGTCGGAACTGGAGCGGGATTTCCGGGCGTTATAATAAAAATTATGAGGCCGGATATCGAAGTCGTTTTGCTCGACAGCCTTAAAAAAAGACTGGTCTTTCTTGATGAGGTTATCGAAGATCTTGGACTAAAGGGTATCAAAACGGCTCATGAGAGAGCGGAAGAGGCGTGCAATCCAAACAGAAAAGACGGATACAGAGAAATGTTTGACACATCGATTGCGCGTGCAGTCGCAAGGCTAAACACTTTGATTGAATACAATCTGCCTTTTGTAAAGCCGGGAGGCCACATGATTGCTATGAAGGGACCGGGAGTAAATGAAGAACTGGATGAGATAAAAAACGGTCTAAATACTCTTGGCGGCAAGGTTAAAAAAACATACAATTTTTCTCTTGAGAACGGAGATGAAAGAAATATTGTCGTGATTGAAAAAATTAAAGCAACTCCGAAAAAATATCCGAGAATGGGAAACAAACCGAAAACGCAACCGCTTTAATTTCTTGTATGTGATTAGAATCAATTTGGTTTTAAATACACCTTACGATTTATAAAATGTCTTATTTATGTTAAAATTATGCGTTATAATGTAGTTGGCTTAGATGATTATCCGAGCCAATTATTTTTTTAAGGAGATAATTATGTCCAGAATTTTAATTTCTCTTGGAGGCAACGCTCTAGGAACTTTATATAATGATTTAAAACAATCAGTTGAAATTATTGCAGGACCGATTTGTGACCTTGTGAAACATGGCCATGAAGTTGTAATTTGTCATGGAAACGGACCACAAGTGGGATATATAAAAAGTAATATCGACAGAGGTGCAAAGGAAGACAAGACTGAGAACTTGCCGCTCTTTTCATGTGTTTCAATGAGCCAAAGTTTCATCGGTGCTGAACTTCAAAATGCAATCGACAACAAGCTTAAAGAAATGGGACTTGAAAACGAAGTTGCAACTGTGGTTACAAGAGTTATTGTGGATAAAGATGATCCGCACTTCAAAAATCCGACGAAGCCAATTGGTGCATTCTATACAAAAGAAGAATCTGAACAACTTGAAAAAGTTGGAAAGACAATGATTGAAGATTCAGGACGTGGATATAGAGAAGTTGTTGCAAGTCCTATTCCTATTGAAATTGTGGAAAAGAATATATGTAAAACTTTATCAAATGCAGGAACTATATTGATTGCAGGCGGTGGCGGAGGAATTCCGACAATAAAAACCGAAGAAGGATTAAAATCAATAGACGCTGTAATTGACAAGGACAGAACATCTGTTCTTCTTGCAAGCGATACCGATTGTGACAGTCTTGTAATTTTGACCGGTGTTGAAAAAGTTTCTATTAACTTCAATAAACCTGACCAAAAAGATTTGTCGCAAATGACACTCGCAGAATGCGAAAAATATATCGCTGAAGGACAATTCCCTGAAGGTTCAATGCTTCCAAAAATTGAGGCTGCAATGGACTTTGTAAAGAGCGGAAAAGGTAGAAAGACTTTAATCACAAGTTTGGATAAACTTGTCGAAGGCATGAACGGTAAAACGGGAACGTTTATAGTTGAATAAAAATGACCGGAAGAAATTCCGGTTTTTTTGTACAAATTTTTAGAATTTTAAAATATAAAGCATTAACGATACTTTTATTTAAAACGATTTTCGTGTATAATAAAGACAAGGAGGGTTTTATGGAAAACAATAACAGCGGGATTTTATCCCTGATTTTAGGAATTTTTTCAATAATTTGCTCCATTTCGGGTTCGATGCTCACACTTCTCGGTATTCCGGTAGGAATTGTCGGAATTGTGGTTGCAAAGAAATCACTTGATTACGAACCCGGCAACTCACTTGGGAGGGCGGGGCTTATAACCTCAATTATAGGAATAGTTTTGTGTAGCGTAATTTTTATTGCCTGCACAGCTTGTATCGGTATTTTGGTAACCGGATACGACATGTTATAGATAAGGAGAATTATGAACAAGAATTTTGAAACTCTTAAGGGGACATACGAATATTTGCCCGCAGAACAAACTTTGAGAGAGGAAATTAAAAGAAAACTCACAGAAATTTTTAGAATTTATGGATTTTCACCGGCTGAAACTCCGATTTTATGTATGTATGATTTGTTAGCTTCGAAATATTCGGCAGATGCAGATATATTAAACGAAACATATAAATTATCCGACCAAGGGGAAAGAGCTCTCGGTCTTAGATACGACCTTACAATTTGCTTTTCAAAATTAATTGCGACAAACGGATCTATTGTCATGCCGTTTAAGAGATATGAAATCGGCAAGGTATTCCGTGACGGTCCGGTAAAGCTGGGACGAAATCGTGAATTCACGCAATGTGATGTCGACATAGTGGGTGTAAAATCAATCATGCAAGATGCTGAATTTATGAATCTTACGCATGACGGATTTAAAAATTTGGGACTTGACATTGAAATAAGATACAACAACAGAAAGCTTTTGACAGGTCTTATTCAAAAGATTTTCGGAAAATTGGATGCCAACATAACAAGAAAGGCAATCATGCTCATCGACAAGCTCGACAAACTAACAAATGACGAGCTTAAAGCAGAGTTTAAGAAAATTGATTTCGACGGCGAAAAAGTTGATGAACTTCTTCAAGTTCTATCACTTTCTTTTGATAAAATCAAAGAAAAATACGAAGCTGACGCGGAAGGAATTTTGAAAGAGGGAATCGATGAGCTAAGCGAACTTATTCTTTATACAAAAAACACAGTCGCAAGCGAAGACATGGTCTTTAGTCCGTATCTTGCACGCGGGATTGACATTTACACAGGAACCGTTTGGGAAATTTTCCTGAAAAATAGAAATGTTAATGGCCACGACTTCAATGTAAGTTTGGGTGGTGGCGGAAGATATGACCACATCATAACGGAATTTGTCGGAACAGGTGAAGAATATCCGGCTATCGGTATGAGCTTCGGGCTCGATGTAATCTATGAAATTTTAAATAAAATGCACGAAGGCGAAGTAAAATCATGTGTTGATTTATTTATAATTCCAATCGGTACGGGTGTAGACAGTTTCAAACTTGCAAGCGGGCTTAGAAACGAAGGATTAAAAGTTGAAATTGAAAAAATGGATCGTCGTGTAAAGAAATCGATGAACTATGCAAACAAGGAAAATATTCCTTTTGTAGTTGTAATCGGTGAAGACGAAGTGAAAAATGGAAAAATTAAATTAAAAGACATGCAGTCCGGAGACGAACATGAGTTCGGTATCGGCGACTACGTAAGCATGAAAAAAATTATAGAAAATAAATAGAAAAATCGCTCTTTTTTGAGCGATTTTATTTTTTTATGTTGACTTTTTAATTTGTTTGTAATATTATATTAGTGAAGAGATATTTAGCGATTACGCACAAGGAATCCGGTTAGAATCCGGAACAGCTACCTCTACTGTATTTAAGTAAGGTTCGATTACATGCCACTTAACGGGAAGGCAATCGAATTTGAAGCTTATAAGTCAGGATACTTGAAATGTCTCAAAATATTTTCGGGTTAGGAAGGTATGACTGTTTATGGAACCCGCGAATATACGCGGTTTTTTTATGCCTACTTTTCTTATCCTTACAGCCAAATCACAATTTGCAGCATAGTCACTTCTAATAATATCGTCAATTTGGAACACATATTTGCAGCAAATTGTGATTTTAAGAGTTCAAGGAGGAATTATGAACAAGAAACAAAAAAGATGGCTGTTCAGTCTCGTATTATTTATGGGACTAATGCAAGCCTCGACCTCTTATGCCATGCACATTGCTGAAGGTTTTTTGCCTAAAACACAAGCTCTTATATGGTTTATTATTTCGGCACCTTTTATCGTTGTCGGCATGAGAAGTTTAATCAAAGTTACACGTGAACAACCGGAAAGAAAATTACTTTTGGCATTGTCAGGAGCATTCGTATTTTTACTATCGAGTCTTAAATTACCGGCAATGACAGGTTCCTGCACACACCCTACAGGTGTTGGTCTCGGAACAATCTTATTCGGACCGCTCCCAATGTTTATCTTGGGAACAATCACACTTATTTTCCAAGCAACACTTCTTGCACATGGAGGACTCACAACACTCGGAGCAAACGCATTTTCAATGGCAATCTGCGGACCGATTTGTGCTTGGGTACTTTGGAAAGCATTAAGAAAAGCTAAAGTGAATGAATTCGTTGCAGTATTTATTGCAGCAACAATCGGTGACTTGTTCACATACCTAATTACATCAATTCAACTTGGAATCGCATTCCCTGGAGATTCGTTTGTGGTTGCTGTTGGAAAATACATGGGCGTATTCATGCTCACACAAGTTCCTATCGCAATCATGGAAGGAATTTTGACCGTTCTTGTATACAACGGTGTAAAAAATGTTGAAGGAGGTCTATTAAATGAAACAAACAACTAAATGGTTATTAATAGTCCTTATGATCGCACTTGTTGTTATTCCGCTATTATTCATCGAAGGTGAATACGGTGGAGCAGACGACGCTGCAGGTGAAGTTATTGAAGAAAGCAACCCTGACTATGAACCATGGTTCAACTCAATCTTCGAACCGAAGTCAGGTGAAATTGAATCACTCCTATTTGCACTTCAAGCTGCAATCGGAGCAATCATAATCGGATACTTTTTCGGATACTACAAAGGTAAAAAATCTGTTAAAGCACCGGCTAGAAAATAATGAACACAATTGACAGTCTTGCAACAAACAACAGACTGACAAAAACAAATCCCGTTTTAAAGGCAGGGCTTGGAATATTCTTCCTTGCCCTTGCCTTTTTTATCGATAGGTGGGAAATCCATCTTGCGATAGTAATTTTAACGTTAATTGTCGTACGCTTTGTTGCAAAAATAAATCTAAAAAAATTTATAAAACTTTATAAAATTCCGGCAGCATTTATAGTGCTCGGAGTAATTTCTATATTGATTGGATTCGGCTATAATACCGAAAACTACACGCACTATATAAAAATCGGGAACATCTATGCCGGATTTCAAAAAAGCATGATAAATGATGCGAAACTCATACTCTCAAGGAGCCTTGCAGCAATCAGTGCAACATTTTTTATAAGTGTCACAACTCCGATAACACAACTTGCACAAGTATTGAAAAAAATGCATGTTCCGCAAGAATTTATCGAGCAAATGATACTTATGTATAGATTCATTCAAATCTTCTCGATTGAACTTGAAGCAATGCACTCGGCAGGCGAGCTGAAACACGGTTTTGAAAGTCCGAAAACATGGCTAAGATCTGTTTCTGAAATCACAAAAATGCTATTCTTCAGAGTCATGAGAAGTTATACAGACTTTAAGAACGCACTCGACCTTAAACTATTTGACGGAAACTTTTATTTTTAGGAGAAAAAAATGCTTGAAGTAAAAAATCTTATAACAAAAATTGATGAAAAAACAATACTTAAAAGTATAAATATTAAAGTGGAAAAAGGCGAAGTGATTGGCCTTATCGGACAAAACGGCTCCGGCAAATCCACACTCTTTAATTCCGTCTTAGGTCTTGTAAAATTTAATTCAGGGGAAGTCGATATCGACGGAGAAAAAGCGGACTATTCAAAGAACGGCAAAAGAAAACTTAGACGTGACGTGACCCTTGTCATGCAAGATCCGGACCGTCAAATATTCTATTCGACCGTCCGCGACGACCTCATGTTTCCGCTAAGAAATCTCAAAGTTCCGGAAGAAGAGGCGAAACAAAGAGTGGAAAACGTAATGAAAACCATAAATATGGAATATCTTGCGGACAGATTCGTTCAAAACCTTTCGTACGGTGAGAAAAAGAGAGTCACAATCGCCGGAGCAATGCTTCTCGAGCCGAAATATCTATTTATGGACGAGCCGACGGCAGGACTCGACCCGCGTCTCACCCGCCAAATGAAAGAAATACTCTCCGACCTCAAAAAAACGTGCGGCATAGTTGTGTCGAGCCACGACATGGACTTCATCTACGGAGTCTCCGACTACATCTATGTCATAAAAAACGGAGAAATCGTCCTTGAAGGAGACAAGGACACAGTTTACGAAAATGAACAAATCATCATGGACGCCGGACTTGATATACCCGGCGGCTTCAGAATAAAAAAACTTATGGAAAAATATGGAATAAAAGATGAGATATAAGTGAATACTCTAAAAATATATTAAGCGGATGCGATGCATTCGCTTTTTTATATAAATCCAAACAAAAAGGGTATATATAAATCGAGGAGGGAGTTTTATGGGATTTAATTTAATTATGGTTATTGCGGTTAGTTTTGTTCCGCTTATTATGATTATTTTCGGAAATATGTTTCTAAAAAATCCGCCGAAAAAACCGAATTGGGCTTTCGGATACAGAACGAAATTTTCAGTGAAGAGCCAGGAGACGTGGGATTTTTCACAAAATCTCATCGGCAAGTATTGGAAGACTTTGGGGCTTGTTCTACTTCCACTCTCAAATGCGACGCTCGCGATTATGAACGGCTGCGACATCGATACGATTGGAAAAGTTGTGGGCGTGATAGAAATTGTTCAATGCGCTTTTATGATTGGAGCGACATTTGCAGTTTCTTCTAAGCTTAAAAAAGTCTTCGATGCGAACGGTGTGAGAAAATAAATATGTAAATTACCGGCAGGATGTCCATTTCGACCTCTTGCCGGATTTTTTTAATTTTGGGGTATAAATCATTTAGGTTAAATTAAGTTTTTATATTTATAATATTATTGGGGGTGTTTATATGCGAATTTTACTTGCTGAGGATGAAGTTTCTCTTTCAAAGGCGCTTAAAGTTATTTTGGAGAGAAACAATTATTCCGTGGATCAGGTTTATGACGGGGAGGAGGCACTCTCTTTTTTGTCTGCGGACAATTATGATTGTTTGATTTTGGATTTGATGATGCCAAAAGTCGACGGTATCACTGTTTTAAAGACTATGCGAAAGGAAGGCAATATGCTGCCCGTTATTATTTTGACGGCAAAGTCGGAGGTCGACGATAAGGTTTTGGGTCTCGATTCGGGGGCGGACGATTATCTCACAAAGCCGTTTAACAGTCGCGAGCTTTTGGCGAGAATCCGTGCAATCACGAGGTCCAAGGAAAACAATGAGGGCGATTCGATTTTAAAGATGGGAAACACGATTCTTATGCGCGATACATTTATTTTAAAGACCGACTCCGGCGAAACTCGTCTTCAAAGCAAGGAGTTTCAGATTTTGGAGCTTTTGATGCAAAACAAAAATAAGCTCATTTCAACGGAAAGGCTTATGGAAAAGATTTGGGGTTTCGACAGCGAGGCGGAGATAAATGTGGTTTGGGTTTATATTTCAAATCTTCGTAAAAAGCTGGCATCGCTCGATTCGAATGTGGAAATAAAGGCGACGAGAAACGCCGGATATACTCTCGAGGAAAGAAATGATTAAGAAGTTAAGGAAAAGATTTATAGTTGCATCGATGCTGTCGCTGTTCATAGTTCTTGCAGTCATCATGTCAATCGTTTCATTTATAAGTTACAAGAGGATTGTTAGGCGTGCGGACGAAACTCTCGACATTTTGGCGGACAACAACGGAAGATTTCCGAGCGGAAGTTATATGGAGGAGTATGGGCTTAACCCGAATGAGTCGATTGAGCTTCCGTACGAGTCGAGATTTTTTTCGGTGTTGGTCGGCGAAAGGGAGATTGTAATTTCGGTGGACACCGGAAAGATTGCCGCAGTAAATACAAAGGAAGCGGTGAAGTATGCGATTGATGTTTTAAAGAGCGGGAAGAGTCGCGGCTATCAAGGGGACTACAGATACAGAGCGGTTGCGGAAGAGTCGGGAGTGCGAATTATATTTCTCGATATGGGGCGCGTGCTCGAAAATTTCAGATCTTTTGTTTCAATTGGAATTTTGATTTCAATTGTCGGGCTCATAATCGTCTATGTGCTAATTGTGCTCACGTCAAAACGCATAACAAAGCCGGTTTTGGAGAGCTATGAAAAACAAAAACGCTTCATTACCGACGCGGGTCACGAAATAAAAACACCGCTCGCAATCATAAATGCGGATGCGGAAGTGCTTCAGATGGACCTCGGTGAAAACGAGTGGCTGTCGGATATAAAAACGCAAACGACAAGGCTCACCGAATTAAGCAGCAGCCTCACGATGCTTGCGAGAATGGACGAGGGTGCGGACAATTTGAATATGAGCGAGTTTAACATTTCGGAACTCGTTTCTGAAATGACGGAGTCCTACAAAGCACGTGCGATTCTAGAGGAGAAAAATTTGAATGCGGAAATTAATACGGACATTATTTTCTGTGGCGACAAGAAAATGATCGAAAAACTTTTGTCGGTCATTTTGGACAATGCTTTTAAATATTCAAGTGTCGGCGGTGACATAGATGTGAAATGTGAGAAAGCGAGAGCACAGGTTATTATTGAAGTCACAAACAGCACCGACTACATTTCGCGTGAAAATACAAAATATCTCTTCGAAAGATTTTACAGAACCGATGAGTCGAGAAGCAGCAAGACCGGCGGATATGGTCTTGGGCTTTCGATTGCAAGGGCGATTGTAAATTCGCACGGCGGCGAGATAAGTGCAACGACTGACGATGAAAAGTCTTTAAAAATTCAAATAAAACTTCCGATAAAATAAATTTTAAGTATAATTAAGTTAGATTTTAAGTTTTGATTAGGTTTCTCTCTTTATAATTTAGATATAAAGTTAAGGGAGGAATTAAAATGGACTTTAATGAAAAGGATAACAGACGTGAATATTTAGAATATGAGACAATGAACGGATATATGTATGAGCCGGAAGCAAGGACGGAGAAACCGAAAAAATCTTCGCCTATAAAAAAGTTTTTTGTGTCAGCGGTTGCCGCAGTGATGCTTGGAAGTTTTGCAAGCGGCTCGTTCTATGGAACGAAGATGCTTTTCTTCGACAAAAAAGCACCGACCGCTATGGAAACGCAAAATGTTATGACGGTTGCAAACAAGGAGCCGGTGGTTAAGGACGTTTCGGCGATGTCAAAGGAAGCTTTGAAGTCGATAGTTTCAATAACTAATGTCGCCGTTCAACAAGTGCCGGACTTTTTCAGCTTTTTCCAAGGTGGCGGGGTTGAAAGAGAAGTGAAGATGAGCGGTTCAGGAGTGATTCTCGAAAAGACGAAAGATTATCTTTATATGATCACGAACCATCATGTAATCGACGGTGCGAAAGACTTGTCGGTCACGTTTTCAGATGACAAGACATATAAAGCCGAAGTTGTGAAGTACGATGAAAACAACGACATCGCAATTATTCGCGTGAGAATAAAGGATATGAGCGAGTCGACTTTAGCGGAAATAAAACCGATAAAAATTGGTGATTCTAATTCGCTTGAAATCGGAGAAAGCGTTGTTGCAATCGGCAACGCTTTGGGATACGGTCAATCCGTCACAACCGGCGTCGTCAGCGCTGTGAACAGAAACTTTGCACCGAAGGAAAGTCTCGACAAAAAGACATATATTCAAACGGATGCAGCCATAAATCCTGGCAACAGCGGCGGGGCACTTCTTAATATGAAGGGCGAACTCGTCGGCATAAACACCGCAAAGATTGCATCCTCGAGCATTGAAGGCATGGGTTATGCAATTCCGATGGCACGCGTTTTGGAACTTATAAAGGGTGCAAACATAGAAGAGTTTCAAGAAAATGCATTAAATTTATAGAAGTTTAAAAATCTCGAATTTATTTTCGGGATTTTTTTATTGGATATTAATAATTATAAAATGAAAAATTTAAAAATATAAAAAATAAAAAGAAAAAAATAAAAATATAGAAAAAAATACTTGCATAAATTTTATAATAGTGATATAATAAAAATAAATTCAGAATATGGTTTTTAACTAAATCGAAAAAGGATCCGAAAAACTTTGAATATATTCGAATTAAACTCACATTGACGGGAAACAGTACTTAATTTCGTCGCAAACTACTTAAAATTTACTCGCAAGAAAGGGAAAAATTATGGAACAAAATGGCAAAAAACTAGGGGACAAAGCGATAAGGCGCGCATACAAAGAAATTTTTAAAGCCGCACCCGTCGCTCTTGTATGTTATCTCTTGATGATAGCACTTTCCGGCTTGGCACCGACTGCAATTGCAATTGTAACGGGATATGTAGTCGACGCAGCGATAAGCGCTGTTAAAGGAGCGGGAGAAGTTTCGGCGGTGATAGACAAAGCGATAATTCTTTGCACTCTTGCAACTTTCAAATTCATCTCGAATCCTATAATCGAATGGCTCATGTCGGTCGTCATGGTAAATCTTGACGGCAATTTGAACGAGATGATTGTCGAAAAACATTCAAGACTCGCATATTGGCGCCTCGAAGACAAAGCGTCGCTCGACTTAATAAAACAGGTCGAAAAGAAAACATTGGATCAATTTAAAACCGCGCTTCAAGCGATGTACCATTTGGGAATAGTTTCAATCTCGGCAATCTCTGCTCTCATAACAATCACAGTTTATGTTTGGTGGGTTGTGCCGGTAGTGATTGTTGTAATATATCCGCTCATCTGGCTCGCAAAGAAGGGCGCAAAGGAAACATACGAAGAAGACAAGGCACTCAACGAAAAATATAGATATGTCGAAATGCTCGACGAAGTTTTACTCGGAAAAGATTCGGCAAAAGAGAGATATCTCTTCGACTATTCGGACCACTACAACGAAATCGACTACAAAACTTATCGCGAAGTCACGAACGCAAAGTTTAAAGTTATGAAAAAATGGTTCAAACGAAGCAAGACTTTCTCGTCGATTTTTTCGCTCATCGTGCTCGTTGTGGCACTCGTACTTCTTAAACCGGTAAAAGCGGGCACAATGACTTTCGGTATTTACACCTCGGTCATCGCGCTTGTAAGCACACTTATAAACCAAGTCGGATGGACAATTCCAAACGCAATGGACGCATTCACAAGCACAAGCCTTTTCTTCAAAGACTTCTTCACATTCATGGATTTCGACGAAGAAGAGTCGGGGCTAATAAGACCGGAAAATGTTCCGGAATTCGAATCGCTCGAATTTAAAGATGTGCGATTCACATATCCGGGAACGGACAGAGAAATACTTAAATCAATGACTTTTAAAATCGAAAAGGGTCACCACTACTCGCTCGTAGGTGAAAACGGCAGCGGAAAGTCGACCGTCATAAAACTCATGCTCGGTCTCTACGACCAATATGAAGGCACGATTTTAATAAACGGAGTAGATGCAAGGACGATGCCCCTAAACGTTCGTCGTTCTATTTTCTCCGCAATATTTCAGGACTATGTAATTTTCGGAACGACAATAAAAAACAATATCGCAATGGGTTATGCGGACAGAGAGGCAAAAGTGGAGGAAGTGATTGACGACCTCGATTTGAGAGAAATGGTCAATAAAATGCCGGAGGGAATCGAGACGGAAATCGGAAAGCTCGACGACAGAGGACTCGACCTTTCGGGCGGTCAACGCCAAAGAATTGCTCTCGCACGTGCGATTGTGTCGGATTCGCCGGTTGTAATTTTGGACGAACCGACAGCTGCGATGGACCCTAAAACAGAGTCGAAACTCTATGAAAAAATGGGAAAACTTACAAAGGGCAGAACCGTTATTTTCATCTCGCACAGACTCGGCTCGACATCTTTGAGCGATGAAATATTCCTGTTCAAAGCGGGAAAAGTTTTTGAGCACGGCACACATGACGAAATGATGGCGCTTAAAGGCGACTATTATGAAATGTACAATTCACAAAAGGAGTGGTATTCATGAAATCAATCTCGAAATTTTTCAAAACAATACACGATTTGATGCCGTTTGCGATAAAACCGGCGGTCAAACAAAATAGGGGCGAATTCATTTTGATGGTCGTGTCCTCGCTCATCCAATCGACACTTCTTGGACTGAACGTGATTATCCAGGCATATTTTTTTCAAACGATCAATGAATATATAAACGGCGGAATGCTCTCAACAGCAATACTCGGCGCTGTGCTTTTCGTGTCGCTGCTCATTTTCGGACAAGTTATTAACGCCGTCGTTAACTACTCGATAAATAAATTTATATCACTCGCAGGAAAGACCGCTGAAAACGGAATAATGTCAAAAGTGAAGAAATTAAAACCGATTTACTTTGAAAATCCGGAAAATCTTTTGAAACTATCGAGAGCACGTGCCGGAGGACCGGATGCAATGCTTTTCACGGGGCTTGCTGCGATGGTTGTGTCGGGATATTTTCCGTATTTTATAATAATGGTATGGTATATGTCCTCTAAAAATGCATCGCTTGCACTTATATTTCCAATACTCTTTTTGCCGGCTTTAATCGGCTACATTTTTAAGATGAAGATCGTCGTGAAACTGAAAAATGAAGAAACGAAAATTACACGTGTGCGCGATGAATATAGAAGCTACATCATCGGCTCGGCTGCAAAGGAAATGCGCATGGGCGGATTTTACAACTTTCTCCACGGAAAATATAAAACCGGATGGGACGAAGTGAAAAAAGTTCAAAAAAGAGCGAATAGAAAGACATTTTGGATTGAATTTACACTGAAAATAATAACCGCCGCCGCTTATTCGAGCGTAATATATCTCATTTTAAGAGCGACGCTCATGGGTGACACCAATGCAGGCTTTCTCGCAGCGACAATCACCTCGATGGAATTTATGTTCGGTATAATGGAGGAACTTCTCCAAAACTCAATTGCACCGCTCGCCGAAAGATACGGCGGAATAGATTTCTACGTCAACATGATGCGTGAAGAAGAAGCCGATAACGGCACAGATATGACGCCGATTGAAAGTGTGAAAATCAGAAATCTTTCGTTTAAATATCCGAACTCCGAAAGATATGCCGTGAAAGATGTGGACCTCGACCTCGAAAAAGACAAACTCATCGCAGTCGTCGGGGAAAACGGAAGCGGAAAAAGTACACTTCTAAAACTTGTGCTCGGACTTTTCGACACATCCGAAGGCGAAGTGAAATACTTTGATGAAAAGGGCGGGGAAATTGCAAATCCGAATCTTCGCGAAAAAACTTCCGCAATCTTTCAGGACTTCTACAGATACAAAATGCAACTCGATGAAAACATTGAAATTTCGGATTTGAATAAAAATGATGACTTCGGATTGGCTCTTGAAAAAGCAGGACTGAACTCGAATCTTCCAATCTTTCCGAACGGCGGCAACACCGTGCTTTCACGTGAATTTAACGGAACGGACCTCTCCGGTGGACAATGGCAAAGAGTCGCGATTGCCCGCGGAGTATATCGCGACCGCGACATCATCGCCTTCGACGAACCGACCGCTGCAATCGACCCTCTCGAAGAATCGGCACTCTACAACAAACTTCGTGAAATCTCAGCCGGAAAAATCTCACTCTTGATCACCCATAGAATCGGCTCCGCTCGTATCGCCGACGAAATCGTTGTCATGAACAACGGAAAAGTGAGTGAGAGAGGGACACATGAAGAACTTATGAGCTTAAAGGGAGAGTATTACGGAATGGTGGAAGAACAGTCCAAATGGTACAAGTAGGAATATTTAATTTGCGGTCTAATTTGCGACCTGCTTGCAAACTTCAATTTGATTCAAAATTTTAGTCGTTGCGACATATTTTGCAATATGCCTCACTCCTAAAATTTTTCATCTAAGCGTTTCTCATCGAAAATTCCTCGCAAATTATGGTTTATATGAAAGAATTGGTGGCACCGGTTCTTTATTGTGAATTTGCAAACGCGACGTAACGGCGGGCACTGTGTGTCCTGCCGCAAAAAGCCTCAATCCTAAAATATTTCATCTAAGCGTTTCTCATCGAAAATTCCTCGCAAATTACGGTGCTTATGAAAGAATCGGTATATCCGGTTCTTTTTGTTTGTAAAATATCTCAATGTGAAAACAAATTACTGTATGCGTATTATTGTTGTATGTTATGACGTTGCTTGTAGCGTCGCATCATATTGCGACGCATGAGATATGGGTAAATACACATGTATAACATATTCGTATGTATAATTTTTTACGCCGTACGTAGCGGCGACCAGTTTTTTTGTGGGTGAGGTAGAAATCTTTGATTTCGTTTCCGAACGCGCAAAAAGGTGTATCGCCGCCAACAAGGAGAAGGGGTGGAGAAAAAACACAATGATGGTTAAGTTTATAAATTATAAATGGAGGTTGGTGCTATATTCTATTTGCACAGCTTTGTTAGTATAGCTACATATTTCACATACACAAAAATGGGCGGCACCCTTCCCGTGCTCAAAAACGAAATCGAAGATTTCTTTTTCGCTCGGTTGGGCACAGGAAGGACTTTCACAGAACCGTCCCGCTACAACGCGTTTACGAATGGATACAATTGAAAATTTATCGGCGTGGATAATATTTATGTGTGGAATTTTTGGTTTCTATATTGTACGGGCACAACGTTGTTTGTGATATTCCAAATTCAATGCGCGGCATAACTGGCGGCAGGACATCGTTGTTCCTATCGTCACAACGTATGCCAGCCGCTACAAGCAGCGATTGCGAAATGATACAATTGAAAATTTATCGGCGTGGATAATATTTATGTGTGGAATTTTTGGTTTCTATATTGTATGGGCCCAACGTTGTTTGTGATGTTGCAAATTCAATGCACGGCATAACTGGTGTGAGGACATCGTTACTCCTATCGTCACAACGTATGCCAGCCGCTACAAGCAGCGATTGTGAAATGATACAATTGTATGAATATATCATCGTGGATAAAATGGCGTGTGCTATTTTTGATTATATATTTTAAATATACATCGTTAGCTGTATGTTGTTATAACAACGAAATTTATATATTCTATTCTATTATACATTCATCTTTGACTGCATGTTGTTATAACAACGTGCGTAAAAAATCGTGGCTTACACAGAAACAAACGATTACAAAAAAACAGACACCCAACCTCACCACTCATATTTGAATTTCCCGCCCAAACCATGTATAATTTAAGTAATTGGAGGGATGAGATATATGAATATCGGGATTTTAGTGGCGGTTGAATTTGACGCTTTTTACAATATATACGGTGAGCCGATTGAGAAGTTCAAGCACGGGTATTTGGAGGTTTTTAAGTATCATATTCACGGCAAGGATGTTTATGTTGCTGCATCGAATGCGGGGCAGATTAGGGCTTCGATTGCGATGACGACGCTTGTTGAGATTTATCACTGTGAGATTATTTTAAATTACGGCGTGGTTGGAGCACTACGCGAGCAAGAGGTTGAGGAGCTTGCAGTTGTGCAAAATGTTGTGCACTACGATTGGGACGTGAGCGAAGTCGATGTAATCGAAAAGGGCAGGTATTCAATGTTTGATTCGACGATGATTCCGGTTTCTAAGAGGCTTGTGGATTTGGCGGTTAAGCTAGACCCGGATCTCGAGAAGGTAAATCTTGCATCGGGCGACAAGTTTGTCGACAGACGCGCCGACAGAGAGAAGCTTTACAATGAGTGGAACTGCGACATTGTCGATATGGAGGGCGCATCGATTGCGCTTTGCAGTTATCTTTTCGGGGTAGAATGTCTTATGATTAAGGCGGTGAGCGACACTCTCGAAACGGAAGGTCAAGGTTTTTATGAAAATTTTGAGAGAGCAAGTAGAGTTGCGGTGAAACTTATCGACGATTTAATTTTGAATTTGTAGACGTAAAAGCAATCAAAAGGGTTGCTTTTTTTATTGTAAGTAGTATAATTTAGTTAAAGATATTTTATATTATATTAAAGCTTTAGGGGGGGCAAGCATGAAAGCTATTTTTAATACATATCGCTTGGTGCGAAGAAATGCAGGAGCAATTTATGTTTTGATTTTGCTTGAAAGTATAATAAGTGCACTTACAGATCCGCTTATTATTTATGCAACAAAGCTTTCGGTCGATTCGATTGTAGGGTTTGTAAGCGGTGGTGCAGATGTAAAACCTGTTATATTTTTGGTTTTGTTGTTTGCGTGGAAAGAGTTGTCGAAGTTTTTTAGAAATATTTTGGACATAAAGCTTGAGCAAAGGCTCGAATTAAATTTAAACAAATCGCTTATGAACAAGCTTTCTTTAATTTCGGTTGATGAAATAGAAAAGTCGGAGTTTCAAGATAAGTTAAATCAAATCAAGGACAGACCGCATTTTGCACTTATAGAGCTCTTCAATTCTTCTATTTTAATTTTGTCGACAGTTATCAAGGTTGTCGGTATTGCGTTTGTGTTTTTTAATATTTCCGGAATTCTTGGAATATCTTATTTGATTGCTGCAATTTTTGATATTTTATTTACTTTTATGGCTGTTAATAAGATGAATAAAATGTTTGAAAACACTTCAAGAAATGAACGCGAGATGGAAAATGTAATAGATATTTTGAAAAATAAGGATGCGTTATATGAAATCAAAGTGTTTAAGATGAAAAATTTATTTTTAAACAGGTTTGAAAAGTATTCGTCTGCGGTTTTTAAGGAAAGGCTCGACACGACTTTGAAGAGTCAAAATTATCTTCTTTTAAGTTCTGTTGTTAATATTGTTTGGATGGGGCTTGTAATTTTATTTATAGTTTCGAAGCTCCTTGCAAAAGCGATTGGAGCAGGGGACCTTACGGCGATTGTAACGTCAGCATCCAGTACTTTGGATATGGCGGAAGATTTTGTATATGAGGCTTCAACGGTTTCGAACAATGGATATATCGCGAATACATTGTTTTATATTTTGAGTTACGATGAAAGAAAGGTTGAAAAGAGTTCTAAATATGGGGATGAGATAGAGTTTTCGCACGTGAGTTTTAAATATCCGGGGACTCAAAAGACAGTTCTTCACGATTTGAGTTTTAAAATAAACAAGGATAAAGTGACTGCAATTGTCGGAGAGAACGGAGCAGGGAAAAGCACTATAATAAAATTGGTGGCAGGTCTATACGAGCCGACAGAGGGTTCTGTGAGAATTTCAAATATGAATCCATATTCGATGTCAAATGAGGATATTTCAAATGAACTTTCGATAGTTTTTCAAGATTTTAAAAATTATGAATTAAGTTTGCGTGACAATATTCTTTTTGGAAAAGTTGGTGATATAAGCGAAGATTTGAAATTGTTGGAGCTTGATAAGTACAGCGAAGACACAAATATAGGAAAGCTTGAAGAAGACGGAGTGTATCTTTCGGGAGGAGAGAACCAAAAGCTTGCACTTGCAAGGGCTATTCAAAAGAAATCGGATTTTCTAATATTTGACGAGCCGACAGCCTCGATGGACCCGATGGTTGAAGCTAAGATGTATGACAATATTTTGAAGGTTTTAAAGAGTCGCGGTGCAATAATTATCACTCACAGATTGGTTTTTTCGAAACTGGCGGACGATATAATTGTGCTTGGCGATGGAAGGATTGTCGAGCGTGGAAGTCACGACGAACTTATGAACAGGGGCGGAATTTATAAACAGATGTATGACGAACAGTCGGGTTGGTACAAGGAGAATTAAAATGTTTGAAGTATTAAAAAAGATATCCAAAATTACCCCTTTCGGAACTGCATATGTATTTTTATATCACATTGTTTCAGGAGTTTTGGTTGCACTGAAACTCAATTTTACGATGAATATTATTGAGTCGGGCTATCAATATATCGTTCGATGCGAAGATATTAAATCAGTAATAAAATATGGAATTTATCTTTTGGCTTTAATTTTCATTGAAAGGGTGATGGAGTATTTTTATGCTGTTTTCATGAACGGATTTTTATATGAAAAGTCCGACAACAGATTTAAATATGATGTCGCACACAAACTTACTGAGATTGAGATGATAAAATTTGAGGACAGGGAATTTTTGTCAAATTTGGAAAGGGCTTCAAATGCGGTTGACGATGAAAGGATGAGCACATGTGTACATTTGATGGCGAGAATTTCGGGAGAGGTTGTAGAAGTTGTTTTAATTCTTTTAACGCTTCTTTCATACAGCAGATATTTGGTGTATCTTGCACTTTTGACAGTTGTTCCGTATTTTGTGACTAGAATAATTAGAGGAAAGGCATTTTATAAGTTAAAGAATATAGAGATATATGACGAAAGAAAACTAAATTATTTATATAGTATATTTACAGATGCAAAAATCAACAGAGAGATAAAGCTAAACGACAGTTCGGATTTTTTTGTGAACAGATATGAAAATATTTTTGCGGATGTGGGCGACAAATATTACAATGAAAGATTAAAGGATGCAAAGTCACTTTTGTTTTGTGATATATTGAGCGTGATTTCTTATTCAGTTGCTATAATAATAACCATAAAACTTGCTTTCAGTCGCGACATTGCCATCGGGATGATGGGAGCGGCGCTTATTGCTTTTAGAAATATGCAGTCAAGCACAAAGGAAATGATTACCTCGATCGGCAATATGCCTAAAAATTTGATGTTTGCAAATGATTTTATAAATTTTATGAACACGGAAGAAGAAAAGAGAACTTTCGACGTTGAGTTCGGGAATGTAGAAATGGAAGATGTTTCATTTATTTATCCGAATTCGGAAAACGGAATAAAAAATATAAATGCTGAAATCAAAGAAGGAGAGTCGGTTGCAATTGTCGGTTACAACGGTTCCGGGAAAACGACATTTACAAAGGTCATAAGCGGGATTTATAAATCCGATGGAAAAATAGTTGTTGGAAATTCAAATATGAATTTTTCGGGCATTTCTTTTGATGATTATACGATTGTTCCGCAAATCAGAACAGAAACAAACCTGACTGTAGGGGAACATATTTCGTCGAAAGAGAATTTCGATTCTGAGCGTGTTTATGAAAAACTTAGATTCGTTGGACTTTCAAAGTTATGCGATGAAGAAATTTTGAATACAAGAATCGGAAAAGAATTTGACGGAATTGAACTTTCGGGTGGAGAAAGAGAAAGACTAGATATTGCGCGGGCGTTATATGAGGATAAAAAGTTAATCATTATGGACGAGCCGACCTCAGCGCTTGACCCAATGGAAGAAAGTGCGATTTTAAAGAAATTTATAGAAATATCAAAAAATATAACGTCTATAATTGTTACTCACAGACTTGGCATTACAAAGTTTGTGGACAAGGTTATAGTATTTAAAGACGGCGAGATTATCGCAAGCGGAACACACGAAGATTTGATGAAATGTTCTGAACATTATAGAAATATGTATAACGAGCAAAGTCGTTTTTATTTGTAAAAAGTTTACAGAATCCCTTTATGTGTGATATAATATAATAAAGTGGGTGCTTTTTATGTGGAAAAAATTTCTCGTTGGAACATTTGTTATAGTTTTTATTTTATTCATGATGTCAAAGGAGTCGGTTTCTTTTGACGTGGTGGACGACGACGGAAAGCCGGTCACACTCACTCTTCGAAAGAGACGATTTCAGAAATACTACAACGAGGTTACTTTGAGCGACGACGAGAATGTTAAGACCCATGTTTTTAAGGACAAGTACACTTTAAATATTTGGAAGTGGAAGACGGGGCGAGTGAACGATGAGAACAACGAGGATGTTGTTTTCGGGGTTTACAATATCGCACCGCACCACAGAATTATGACGAATCGCGTTTTTATTTATACGGTGAAAGATTTGGAGCTACAGCCGAAGTTTCGCGCGTCGAGGCTCACTTATCCGATTTCGGATTTCACGCTTTATGACATCGATGGCGACGGTTATGACGAGGTTGTGGCGATTGAAAAGTATAAGGGCGAATCATATATAAGCGCGTACAAGGAATATGATTTAAAAATTGAGAGAGTTTATTTCGGCAAGTTTTCGTTTGAGATTTCTCGATTTACTCACGACGAAGAGAATTTGTCGGTTGAAACGGAGAAAGGCAAATTTAATGTAGGACTGAAAAATAAGGAGGTTTATTTAAAATGAGGAAGAAGTTATTACTTTTGACGGCGTTTATGCTTACGCTAACCGCGTGCAAACCAGGCGTAAAGGACGGCGATACAAAGACGACCGACGACAAGAAGATAGTGTCCGAGGTAGACAAGGATGAACAAAAAGAGAAAGAAGAGTTAGAAAAGGATAGCGAAAAGATTGCGGAGCTTATAAGTTTTAATGTGAAAAGGGAAGATGCGGCTCCGATTTATCCGGAATTTAAGGATGTGGAATACACTGCAACTTCAAAGCCGTATGATTTCGCAGAGTTTTTTAAGAGTCTTGAAACAAGCAACGACGAAGACATAAAGTGGGTTCTAAAAAATGAGCGTTTGAAAAATTCGTTAAAGGAAAACGGTTTCGGTGTTGTATATGGAATTTTTGAGCAACCGTTTGCAATTTATGATCAAAATCAATACACATATTCGAATTCGTTTATCACGACCGATTCGGCGATGCATCTTTTTCACGTAATTTATCTCGGAATGATGGAAGAGCTTGAAACCGGAACGCTTCGTGACAAGCTTACAAATCTTTCGATAAGGATGTATGAAAACAGTCTTAAAAATTACAATGAAGGAAGCGAAGAAACAAAGCCGTATGCTTTGAAAAATGCAGCTCTCTTTTATACGGGACTGAAGATTTTAAACGACGGAGCGGGGATTGATGCGCCGGCGGAAGTGAAGGAACTCGCATCAAAAGAACTGCAAAATATTGAGGGAGAAGCTGCTGCGGTTTCAAATATTACCGGAAACGAAGTTGACTACTCTCAATTTAAACCGCGCGGAAATTACACTAAGTCGGAAGAGTTGAAGACATATTTCAAGGCGAATATGCTTTATTCTCAAAACAAGTTTGTCGTTCGAGACAACACGGGAGCGGTGAACAAGGAAAATTTGAAATCGACAATAGTCATGACTGACGGAGTTTTGAAGGACAAGAAGAGTTATGATTTGTGGCTTCAAATATATAATCCAATATCTTTTTTGGTTGAAAACAGCGAAGATTTGACACCGATAGGGCTTTATGAAATGATTTCGAAGCATGCATCGTCGTTCGATTTGAACGAGATGTTAAAAGACGATGTGATTGAAGGAGTCTCAAAGGAAATTCAAGCGATGGAAGGTCCGTCAATTAAACCGCAGGACGGTGTGACATTCGGATTTTTACCGCAAAGGGCGGTCATCGACAATGTGTGGCTACAAAATCTTTTGGAAAACACTCCGGATAGCAGAAGACCGCTTGCATCGGGACTCGATGTGATGGCTGTTATGGGAAATGAAACTGCGGAAAAGAAAGTCACAACCGACGAAAAGAACCTTTTGTGGCCGGACTTTTTGGACAAGTTTGAAGAGACAAAGGCTGCCGCATCGAATATGGGCGACAAAGAAAAATCGAACATTTACAGGGCATGGCTCTGGATGCTACGTGCAAATAACCAAGACTACAAGGACGGTTATCCTTTCTTTATGCAAAGCGATTTGTGGAAGATAAAAGATTTGAATTCGTCGCTTGCATCGTGGGCACAACTGAAACACGACACGATTCTCTATGCAAAGCAATTCGGCGCGGAAATGGGCGGATTTGACGAAAGAAAGACCTATAACTATGTCGAGCCGAACATTGACCTCTACAATCGTTTGATTTGGATTACGGATTTCACGCTCGAAAATTCAGACAAATACAATTTGTTGGATGAGAGCAGAAAAGAGGTCTTGAAGTCGTACAAAGATATGCTTCAGTTCTTCATCGAGGTCAGCAAGAAAGAACTGAATGATGAAAATATAACCGACGAAGAAAACGAAAGAATGGCGACAATTGCGGGTGAGATGGAAAATATTTTCATCGCATTTGACAAGGCGCCGGAAGAAGAATTTAGCGTTCCGGCATCTGAGAGAAACATGACGAATGTTGCTGACATTCAAGACGTCGGTAAAAACTCTGTCGGCATTCCTGTGGGCCACAAGCTCGAAGTGGGCTCCGGCAGATTCTCGACAATCTACACGATTTATAGATTTAACGGCGAGTACAAAATCGGCAGCGGCGCTATAATGAACTATTATGAGTTCTTGAGTCCTACGAGACTCACGGACGAGGAAATGAGTGAAAGAATTGAAAAGACATTTTTCGGTGATAATGCGAAAGACGAAGAGGTGAACCCGTTCTTTAAAGATCTTTTCATTCCGGCTGCTTATTAATAAATTGAATTTTAAAGTCCCCGGGCGTTCGAAAGAAGTCCGGGGACTTATTTATGTAAAATCTATATATGACATAATATACTTTTAAATGAATTTTTAACTTTTTTGTTGAATAAAATAGTCAAATGTGGTATATAATACTCTTATTGAAGGGAGTTTATTTTAAATGAAAAAGATTATGGCTATTATGCTTGCGGCAATATTAATAATCTCTTTTGCCGGATGCCGAAACGTGGAAAATAAATCGACAGAGACATCGAAAGATGCCGATGAGTCAAATAAAGAGTTGATTAAAAAGACAATTACCCGTCTTTATGATCAGGTGGAACTTTTTTATGAAGCAAAGGGCGATTACAATTTGTTTTTTTCAAATTCTCATGACTTTATAACACAAAAGAAGTCGGGAGAAAATAAATTCCAAAAATATATTTCGGATCTCGACAAATATTTTGATTCCGATTTGCTTACAAATCTTATAAACAAGGGACAAATTCCGAGCGATGAATACGCAAAGGCGGGATACAACAAAGCTGAAGTCACGATAAATTCAATCGACAAGGAAGATTCACAATATGTAGTGAAATATTCTGTGAAATACACAGGAGTAAATGAAGGTACTGTCGACTATGAGGTGAAGGTAGAAGTTGAGAACGGCAAGATTAAGAAACTCGATGCTCCTAAGGGTATAGGAATTCCAAATTTAAAAACAGTTAAAAAAATGAGCCGAGCACTCTAGTGTGCCGGCTCTTATTTTTTTATCTCATAGCCATAATAACGTCGATTTCGTCTTCGTTTAATCCAACCATAGCTTCTCCAAGTCCGGTTTGTGCTTCAAGCACTTTTTTCGGGTTGTCAAAGTTTTCAACAGCCATAACTATTCTCTTTGCACGTACTTCCGGGTCACTCGATTTAAAAATACCGGAGCCGACGAACACGCCTTCCGCACCAAGTTGTCTCATGAGTGCAGCATCAGCAGGAGTTGCGACTCCGCCTGCACTGAAGTTTAAAACAGGAAGCTTGCCGTTTTCATTTACATATTTCACAAGTTCATACGAAACACCTATTTCCTTTGCAAAGTTGAAAAGCTCGTCATCTCTCATGTTGTGTACTTTTCTGATGTCGGACATGATTGCTCTCATGTGGCTGACCGCTTGAACAACGTCGCCGGTTCCGGCTTCGCCTTTTGTACGAATCATCATCGCACCTTCTTCGATACGCCTTAGAGCTTCGCCGAGATTTCTTGCTCCGCAAACAAACGGCGTTTTAAATTTGGTTTTGTCAACGTGGTAGACATCGTCGGCAGGGCTTAAAACTTCTGACTCGTCAATGAAATCTATTCCAAGTTCTTCAAGAATTTGCGCTTCGACAAAGTGTCCGATTCTAACCTTAGCCATAACCGGAATTTTTACGGTGTCCATAATTTCTTTTATCATCTTAGGATCACTCATTCTTGAAACACCGCCCGCAGCTCTTATGTCTGCAGGTATTCTTTCAAGTGCCATAACTGCCACTGCTCCGGCATTTTCTGCAATTTTTGCTTGTTCAGGGTTTGTGACGTCCATGATGACTCCACCTTTTAAACTTTCAAGTAATTTTTTTAATTCCATAATAACCTCCAATAAGTTTTAAATAGATTATAACATCAAATCTGTTACCATTGAAGACACAATTTTAGAAATAAATATGGATATAAAATATAAAATGTGCTATAATGAAATTGGAGGATATGCTTATGAAACTATATGAAAGTGTCTATAAAAAAATTGAAGAAGATATAAAAAGTGGCTTTTATAAAGAGGGTGAAAAACTGCCTTCGATAATTGGATTTACAAAGAAATACGGGGTCAGCAAGAACACTGTTTTAAAATCTATGGAACTTTTGGAATATGACGGGCTTATTCATGCAAAGAAGAAAAGTGGATTTTATGTGACGGATAATTTGTACCCAAAGATTCAGGTTACAAATTTGCATAAACGAGAGTTCCAAAGAAGCAATGATTTTGAATATGATCTTTCGCCAAATGCGGTTTCATACGATCAATTCCCAATAGCAATTGTAAAAAGGCTGATGACTGAAGTTCTAAACAGTGACTACAGAACACTTTTTAGCCCGACAGAGCCGCAAGGATCGTTGGAATTAAGAGAATCAATTGCATATATATTAAATCGAATAAAGGATATAAAAGTTGCACCGAAAAACATAATTTTGAGTTCCGGGATGGAATATTTATATCAAATAATTCTCGAACTTCTTCCGAATGATTCAATTTTTGCAATTGAAAATCCGGGATATGACATCGTGCCGACACTTTTAAATGCAAGGAAGTTTCCGTATATCGACATTGATTCGAAAAATGTTAAAAACGGCATAAATACACTTATAAATTCAAATGCAAATGTGCTTTGCACGACCTCTATGCACCAATTTCCAATAGGAAGAACAATGAGTTCGACAGAAAAAGAGGCAATAATAAATTGGATGAGATCTTCAAAGAATAACTACATTATCGAAGACGACTATGACAGTGAATTCCGCTATGCACCAGTCAGAAGTGATAGAATTTACACTATGTCGGGAGCGGAAAGAACCATTTATATCGGGAGTTTTTCAAAGTCTATCGCACCGTCAATTAGATGTAGCTATATGATTCTCCCGGAAGAACTTATGGAAAAATACAATGAGACATTGCCGTTTATGGCGTGTCCGATTCCTTCGATTTGGCAAAAGTTTTTGACAGAATTTATAGATAAACACTATATTCGTCACGTCAACAAAATGATAAAACTATACAAAGGCAGACGCGAGAAGATGATTGAACTCCTTGAAGCGTCAGGAAAAGTTAAGAAAATAATTGCTGAACCTGTCGGTACAAATATATTGGTTGAGATTAAAACATATAAGAGCGATATGGAAATCGTGAAGGCTGCACAAGAAAAAGGAGTGCTTGTATTTCCGTTAAGTCGATATCTTCGAGGCAGTAAACCGACCGGAACATATCTTTCACTTGGATTTGCGGCACTTGATGACGAAAAGATGGAAAAGGCGATTTCGATACTTTTGAGCTGTTGTTAGAGAAATATTTAAACATTGACACGTGTTCTAGCGTGTCTTTTTATTTTTGTTGCAACTCGATTCATAAATTTTCAAAATTACATAAACATAACGTAATTCCAAGAGATATTTTAATTAACATAATTTCATTGAATACATGTAAAATTTATGTTATAATTCATCTGAAAGAGGTTATTATGAAATCGAAATTTAAAAATTTGACAACTTCATTTTTGCTAATTTTAATATTGTCATTTCTATTGGCGGGCGTTTCGTTTTTCTTTGTAGACGTGGACTATGATTTCAATGACATAAAGCCGTTTTTAGAAAACACAAAACTATTTGTTTTGAATTTTCTGCCGATTTTAATCACGATGCTCGTGCTTTTTTCGGTCACGGGAAAGCTGAGTGCAAGCTTTTTAATTACGACTATAGCAGTGTTTGCAATCGGAATTACGAATACGACAAAGCTGGTCTATAGAGATGAACCGTTCAGATTCGCCGACATATTTCTTGCAGGTGAAGCAAGGGATATGGTTGAGGCAAATTTTAAAATACAGACACCGGATTGGCTTGGAAGTGCTGCAGTAATTGTACTAGCAGTGTTTTTTGTGCTACTATATTTGGATAAGGACATGAAAAAAGTGTTTACTAGAAATATGTTTTTGCATCTAGTTACACTCAATTTATTTCTCGGTTTCATAATGTCACAAGCGATTTTCAGTAAAGAAAATTACGATTCTACATCGATTGAGGGCTATAACAAATGGCTTGAAAGTGAGATTGTAAAGTCAAAGGGCATGATTTATCCGTTCACATATTCAATAAAAAATATGTTTGAAACGGCACCGAAAGACTATTCGAAAAAAGCGGTCCATGAGATTTTAAAAGATTATAAGGGTGCGCCGATTCCTAAGGATAAACGTGTTAATATAATTGCAGTTATGCTTGAAAGTTTCAACGACCTTTCGAGATTTGAAGGAGTGAATTTCAAGGAAAATCCTTATGAATATTATAATCTTGTGAAAGAAGAGAGTATTCACGGAAATCTCGTCGTGAACATTTTCGGAGGCGGCACGATTAATACGGAGCGTTCGTTTATTTCGAGCATGTACAAACCTCCGAGATATGAAAATCCGCAAAATTCGATCGTAAGATATTTGAAGGACAACGGATACTATGCTGAGGCATTTCATCCTAACACCGGAAAGTTCTACAATCGTGCGGAAACAAATAAAAATGTCGGCTTTGACAACTTTTGGTGCGATGAAAATATGTTCGAAGGTGTTGTGAAAAAAGGTGAGATCCTTCCGGACGAAATCTTGAAAGACTATATAATAAAAGGTTTTGAGGACAACAAAAAATCCGGAAAGCCATATTTCGGATTCACGGTTACAATGCAAAATCACGGTCCGTATTATTTTTATGAACCGCATAAATACTACTATGACAACGTTTATAATGTCGAAGAAAAATATTACTACACCACTAACAACTATCTTAGAGGTGTTGAGAAAACTTCAAAATTTATGTACGATATGACTGAGCATTTTAAAAATGAAAGTGCTCCGATAGTTCTTGTATTTTTCGGAGACCACAATCCGGCTCTCGGTCCGAACGATGAAGGATTTAAATCGCTCGGCATAGACATGGATTCGGACAATATCGAAAGCTTCCTAAGAAAATATGAAACGCCGTATATAATTTGGGCTAACGGTTCTGCAAAGAAAATTCTTGGAAATGACTTCGTCGGAGAAGGACCGGATATTTCCGCAATGAACCTTGCACCATATCTATTTAAGGAACTTTCATTCCCCGGCGACGACGTCATGCAATTTAAAAAAGAAATGATGGAAACCGTTCCGGTCTATACAAATTCATTTGTAAAAGTTTGCGGCGAGTATTCTACAACAGATGAACTGGATGAGGAGTTGGATAGGAAGATAAAGTTTGTGGATTATTATTACAGAAACACAATTAAGAAGTAAGGGGTTTTATTTGCGGTTATTTTCGCGATAAACGCTTGATTCAATATTTTAGTCGTTGCGACGTACTTGCCAGTACGCCTCACTCCTAAAATATTTCATACTAAGCGTTTCTCATCGAAAATTCCTCGCAAATAACAGTGTTTATTTATTATAGAAAATGATAAACGCCGCCCAAACACCTGCGCAATCAAAAATTGAGTTTACGGCGCATCTCATCAAAATATCCTCGCAAATAAAAGTGTTTACGGATGTAGAATTGGTTTAAAAACACTCGATCTAACCGTTTCTCATCGAAAATTCCTCGCAAATTGTGTTGTGTATTTGCATAAAGTTAAGCAAATTTAGGTGAAAATAAATGAACCGGTGTCTCCGGTTCTTTTTTTGTACACCGAAACTATCTCCGTGTGAAAATAAATTACTGTAAATGATTTATTTTTGTATGAGATTACGTTGTTTGTAGCGTCGGACTACGTTCCGACGCATGGAGTAAACGCACAATGATGTATGAATTCAAAAATTATTAAGGGATTTAAGTTTTATATTTTCTTGACACAACGTTGTTATTATTTTCATATATTTTACCGACACAAAAATGGGCGTCGGGAAGCGACCCGACGCTACTGTTTGGGAGACGTACAGAGCGAAGATATGTTTATAAATTATATGAGCTTTTGGTTGGATATTCTCTTCACTCATCGTTATTGTTTGGTTTCTCCAAAAATCAAATGTCAAATATGGCGCCGGGACATCGTTACTCCTAACGTTGTTACGTATGTCAGGCGCTACGCCGCAAAAATGGAGAATGGGCGGGAAAATTTTTGAAAACAAACGATGATGAATGAAATTACAAATTATAAATGGATTTCGGTTTTATATTGTATATAGGTATCGTTGTTGGCAATGTTCCAAATATAAAACACATGATAACTGGCGGGAGGACATCGTTGTTCCTTACGTCACAACGTATGCCGTCCCGCTACCGGTACGTATATGAGCATACAGAATTGTAAAAACAGAATAATTCTGCGAATGTTAATGAAATAAATTATGTATATACACAAACATCAAACAACACCCCACAAAAAAAGAGCCTATCAAAGGCTCTATTTTTATTATTTATTTTCTTTTGCGATTCTATAAAGGGTTTTCACCATGTGGCCGGTGCCACCCTTCGGTTGTTCCATAAATGGTGCCGAGTTGAATGCAGGACCTGCGATGTCGACGTGGACCCATTTTGTTTTTTCAATGAATGCTCCGACGAATTCTCCTGCGCTTGATGCACCGCCCCATCTGCCACCGCTGTTTTTGATGTCTGCGATGTCAGATTTGTTGAGGTCTTGGTAGTCTTTTCCGTATGGAAGCGACCAAGCTCTTTCGTTTTCGAGTTTTGCACATTTTAGTACGTGTTCGATTGATTCCGCATCATTTCCAAGCACTCCCGATCTGTGTTCGCCCATTGCGACAACGCAAGCACCGGTGAGGGTTGCGAGTTCGACCATGAGTTTCGGGGAGTAGTTCATTTCGGAGTAGGTGACAGCGTCGGCGAGAGTGAGTCTTCCTTCGGCGTCTGTGTTGTCGACTTCGATTGTTAGTCCACGAAGTGAGCCGATGATGTCGCCAGGTTTATATGCACCGCCGTCAAGCATGTTTTCGCAAGCTGCAACAACGCCGACGACGTTTACTTTAAGTTTTGCTTCGGCGATTGCTTTCATTGCACCGATTACAGCAGCTGAGCCGCCCATGTCGCTCTTCATTGTTTTCATGCCGTCGTTCGGCTTCAATGAGTATCCGCCAGAGTCGTAGGTGAGGCCTTTTCCGACGAATGAGATTGGTGCGCCTTCGCCTTTCATGTATTCCATTACGATGAGTTTCGGTTCTCTATTGGAGCCTCTTGCGACTGAAAGATATGCTTTCATTCCTATTTTTTCTATTTCATCTTTTCCAAAAACTTTTACGTCGACGCCGAGTTCTTTAAGTTTCATGGCTTCGTTTGCAAGTGTTTCAGGATATAAATCGTTTGCAGGTGTATTTACAAGATTTCTTGCAAAGACTATTCCGCTCCATTTTGCCATAAGTTCTTCGATGTCGTCGTTATTTAAATCGCCTGTGCAGTCTTCGCATGCGGTTATTTCTTTAAGATTTATTTCGCATTTTGTTTTTTTGTAATTGTCGTAATTGTAGGTTGAATTTAGAAGCCCTTCGATTATTGCAAGAGCAGTTTCTTTTCTTGTGAAATTTTTTAGTTCAGGCACACAAACTGTAACTTTTTCTAGTTTTAGTCTGTTTGCTTCTTTTCCGGCGTTGAGACCTGCGACTTTAAGAGTGTCGATTGTGATGTCCTCAGGTTTTCCAAGTCCTGTAAGAAGTACCGGATTTTCACATTTAAGATTTAAGAATGTCTCTCCGTTTTCTCTATTAAAAAAGTTGTTGTCGACAAGGTATTTTAAATTGTCGCATTTGATTTCACTTTCCTTTGCAACAAATTTAATGATCTCGCCATTTTGCTTTCCAATATTTATTTTCATAAAGCACCTCCATATAAATTATAACAGTTTAGCATAGCAATAGTCAAATTATTTTACAATTTATGTTATTTTAACATTATTATGATGAGAATCACATTTTTAGCGGTAATATAATATGAATTTTGTATTTTACATTTCATTTTACATAGTTTTTACAATATTAAACTCTCCATTTTACAATTGATGGTTATTATATAGTTGCAAGGGAAACCTAAGCAATATTTTAGGAAAAGGAAGAAGGATATTTATGAAATTCTTAAAAACATTAGCAATTGTAGTAGCAGCACTTTTATTAATAGTAGGCTGCAAGAAGGATGACACAAAAAAGGAAACAACAGAAAAGACAACAACAGAAACTACTGAAACAAAAACGGAAGACAAATCTGAAGATAAAACAGAAGATAAAACAGAAGATAAAACCGAAGAAACAACAGCAGGTGGAGAAATCCACGTTGTAAGCCGTGAAGTAGGTTCAGGAACAAGAGGAGCTTTCACAGAAATCACAAAGATTTTATCAAAAAATGATAAGGGTGAAGAAGTTGACAGCACATATGAAGAAGCAACAATCGTTAACTCAACAGAAGGAGTTATCACTGCTGTAAACGGCGATGCACTCGCAATCGGTTATATCAGTCTTGGTTCTTTAAACGATGAAGTTAAGGCAGTTAAGGTTGACGGAGTTGAAGCAACACCGGAAAATATCAAAAAAGGCGATTACAAGATTGCAAGACCTTTCATGCTTGCTTATCACGAAGCAAATTTAAGCGATGTAGCAAAAGATTTTATTAAATTTATTATGAGTAAAGACGGTCAAGAAATTGTTAAGGAAGACGGTTGCATTCCTATGGAAACAACAGAAAGCTATAAGCCGGCAAATATTGAAGGAAGAATTGCTATAGCAGGTTCAACTTCTGTAACTCCGCTTATGGAAAAGTTGGTCGACAAGTATAAGGAATTAAATCCGGGATTCGAAGCAGATATTCAATCAAACGGTTCATCAGCAGGTATTCAAGCTGCAATCGAAGGCGTTGCCGAAATCGGTATGAGCAGCCGTAATTTAAAGCCTGAAGAACTTGAAAAGGTTGAAGCAATGCCAATCGCAATGGACGGTATCGCAGTTGTTGTAAACAACGACAATGCAACAGAAGACATTTCACTCGACAATATTCACAAAATTTTTGTAGGTGAAGTAAAGGATTGGAACGACGTTAAATAGTTAACTTTGAAAGGAGCAATAGAGATGGACGGCAAACTTAAAGAAAAATTAATGAAATATGTTTTTATGGCTGCATCAATCATCTCTATTGCAGCTTTTATAGTAATATGTTACTTCATTTTTAAAACGGGGCTTCCATTCATTTTAAGACACGGTTTTGACTTTGTCTTGGGAACTAAGTGGTCGCCGGCGACAAATCCTCCGTCATACGGAATTCTACCGATGATTTATGCATCATTTGTCGTCACGTTTCTCGCAAGTTTAATAGGTGTTCCGATTGGAATTTTCGCGGCACTCTTCCTTGCGTTCGAAGCAGGTCCGAAGATGAAAAAACTTTTGACACCGATGTTAAATCTTATGGCGGGGATTCCGTCCATTATATACGGGTTTTTTGCACTCCAAACGATAGTTCCGTTTATTAGAGAATATATAGGAGGTCATGGAATTTCTATTTTGGCGGCAAGTATTCTTTTGGGCATTATGATTTTGCCGACAATTATAGCAATTTCAGAAGCGGGGCTCGAAGCTGTGAACCGCAAGTACTACGAAGCAAGTGTAGCTCTCGGTGCAAGTCACGGAAGGTCGGTTATGAAGATCGTTCTTCCGGCTGCAAAGAACAGTATTTTGGCGGCGGTTATCCTCGGAATCGGAAGAGCTATCGGGGAAACTATGGCAACGATTCTTGTTGTCGGTAACCAAGCGCGAATTACGACGGACATTTTAAAAGGAATCAGAACACTTACAGCGAATGTTGTGCTTGAAATGGGATATGCGGCAGGAGAGCACATGGAAGCGCTTTTTGCAACAGCATGTATCTTGTTCATTTTCATTCTTATAATAAACGGTATGTTCTTGATGTTTAAAGGTAGGAGCAGTAAAAATGAGGGTTAGTAATAGAACAAAAAATACTAGAAAGCTGCAAGAGATTTTATACAAATTTTTCGCATATCTATCGATGTTCATTGCGACGGCGGTGCTTGTGGGAATTGTGCTTTTCATTTGCATCAAGGGTGTTCCGCATCTTAAATTGTCACTCTTTGCACTGAACTACACCTCGAAGAACGTTTCGATGTTTCCGGCTATAATTTCGACTATTGTGGTCGTTGTTCTTTCGATTTTAATTGCGGGACCGATTGGAATTTTTACGGGAATTTATCTTTCGGAATACAGCAAGGGAGATTCGAAATTTGTTAAGGTCATAAGAATTGTAACCGAAACCTTGAGTGCAATTCCGTCAATTGTCTACGGACTTTTCGGATATCTGTTTTTTGGAATCGCTCTAAAGATGGGGTGGAGTATTATTTCCGGAACGCTAACCGTTTCCATTATGATTTTGCCGCTCATCGTAAGGTCGACGGAAGAGGCTTTTCTTTCGACACCGGGGGTTTATAGGCTCGGAAGTTTTGCACTGGGAGCGGGAAGACTTAGAACAATTTTTAGAGTTATTCTTCCGGTCGCAATGCCGGGAATTTTGTCAGGTATAATTCTTGCAATAGGAAGGGTTATCGGAGAAACTGCGGCACTTTTATATACTCTTGGAACGTCAACGAATATTCCGAAGAGTTTGAAGGACCCGGGAATAACTTTGTCCCTTCACATGTACAAGCTTTCAACTGAAGCGAGATACACAAACGAAGCCTATGCAACGGCGGTCGTACTTTTAATAATTATATTTTCGCTAAATGCTCTATCGACATATTTGGCAAATAAAATCGGAGGAAATAATGATGACAGATAGTCAAGTAAACAAAATGGTTATAAAGGATTTGAATCTTTATTACGGCGATTATCTCGCGGTTAAAGATTTGAATCTTGATGTAATACAAAATCAGGCACTTGCCTTTATCGGTCCTTCAGGCTGTGGAAAAAGTTCGACGCTGAAATGCTTAAACAGGATGAATGATTTGGTTGAGGGTTCGAGAATTGAGGGGCTTATAACATTGGACGGCGAGAATATTTACGACAGAAAGTTTGATGTTAATGAACTAAGAAAGAGAGTCGGGATGGTTTTCCAAGCCCCGACTCCGTTTTCGATGAGCATCAGCGAAAATATTATGTACGGACCGAAGACGCACGGTGTGAAGAAAAAGGCGGAACTCGAGGAGATAGTCGAAAGGTCTTTGAAACAAGCGAATCTTTGGGACGAAGTCAAGGACGATTTGAGAAAGAATGCGCTTGAGCTTTCGGGAGGTCAACAACAAAGACTTTGTATCGCAAGAGCACTTGCGGTTGAGCCGGAAGTAATTCTTATGGACGAACCTACATCCGCTCTCGACCCGATAAGTACGGGAAAAATAGAGGAACTTGTCATGGATTTAAAAAAGAAGTACACGATTGTTATAGTCACACATAACATCGGTCAGGCGAGCCGTGTAACGGACAGAACGGCGTTTTTCTTAAACGGTGTTATGGTTGAAGTTGGAGATACAGCCGAACTCTTTATGAGTCCAAAGGATAAGAGAACTGAAGATTATATTACGGGGAGGTTCGGTTAGAATGAGTATTGAAAAAGAATTATTTGATTTAAAAAACGAGCTTGTCAAGATGGCAACATTTGTTGAAAACAATATAAGAGACACATATAGGGGTCTCAAAGAAAAAGACTTGACGCTTTTAAAGCAAGTTGCGATGAACGATAAGAAGACTGACGATCTCGAAAAAGAAATAGAGGACAGAGCATTAAGAATTCTTGTGACGCTATCTCCACGTGCCGGCGATTTTAGGGTTGTTACATCGGTTTTAAAGATGATTACTGACCTTGAAAGAATTGGTGATCAAACGGAAGACATAGCGGAAATTTGTGAAGATATAAATTTTGAATCAATTGATTCACCACTTCCTCTTTTAAAAGAAATGTTTGAAACTGTAGAAAAAATGCTAAATAATTCAATGGACGCATTTGTTTCGGGTAATATTGATTTAATTGAGGGTATAGATATAATGGATGATGTTGTTGATGATTTGTTTATAAAACTTAGACATAAAATTGTCGACAAGATTAAACAAGGAAGCGACCCGGAAGTTCAACTCGACTTGATGCAGATTGGAAAATATGTAGAAAGAATAGGCGACCATGCTGAAAACATTGCTGAATGGGTGATTTATGAACACACGGGCACGCATCCATATCTAAAAAAGGATGATGAACAATGATTTATATTGTCGAAGATGATGAAAGCATCAGAGAATTGGTTTTATATGCATTAAAAAATGAGGGATACAGCGGGAAGGGATGTCGTGATTTTGAAGAGTTCAAGGCGGCTCTCGAAGAAGATTCACCGTCGCTAGTTTTGCTTGATATAATGCTTCCCGGCAAAGACGGCATTTCGATTTTGAAGTGGATGAGGGAAGGAAAGTACAAGGAAGTTCCGGTCATAATGCTTACGGCGAAGTCCGCAGAAATCGACAAGGTTAGAGGACTCGATCTCGGGGCGGACGACTATGTGACAAAACCGTTTTCTGTACTTGAACTCATGGCAAGAATTAGAGCGAGAATCAGACGCGGAAATGACTCTGAGTCTATGAACGAAATTACAATCAAGGATTTGACTATTATCCCTGAAAAAAGACGCGTGAATGTTGATGGCAAGGACGTGTCACTTGGGTTTAAAGAGTATGAGTTATTATATTATCTTGCACAAAACAAGGGCATCGTGCTTTCCCGCGACAAAATTATGGACGCAGTTTGGGGATATGATTATCTCGGCGAGTCGAGAACGGTAGATGTTCACATAGCATTTCTGAGACAAAAGCTCGGAAAGAGCGGTGTGATGATTAAAACCGTGCGAAATGTCGGATATATTTTGGAGGAATAATGAAAAGGAGTTTATTTAAGAGATTTTCAATATTGGTTTTGTTAATGGTTATCTTAATAACTCTTGCAACGACGCTAAATTTTTATGACGGCTACAAAGATTTCCACGAAAGAAAGCTTTTGGACATTTTAGACTTTCTTAAAAATATGAATCTCGAAGATGCTGAGCATGAAAAGGAATTTGATGCGGCGAAGAAGTCGTTTCGCGGCATAAGAATCACTCTTGTGGACACCGACGGTAATGTTATTTACGACACCGACGAAGCAGCATCAAAAATGGAGTCGCACAGCACGAGAAAAGAAATTGTTGAAGCGAAAGACCTTGGAAAGGGAAGCGATATAAGAAAATCGGACACTCTCGGTGAAAATTTCTACTATTTTGCAACGAGACTTTCGAACGGAAATATTTTGAGAGTTTCGGAAATGCAAAAAAATATTTTCTCATCGTTTAAAGACTCGATTATTCCGGTTGTATTTATTCTTTTCATTGGACTTCTAATCGCATTTTTCTCGATTAACCACGTTTCAAACAAACTCGTTGAAAATCTAAAAGACCAATTTACGGCAATCTCACATGGAGAAAGTCTCGACTCGGAATTTCCGGAGCTCTATCCAATCAAGAGAATTGTGCGTGATCAACAGGACGAGCTGAATGAAAGGCTCGACGACCTCAAAGAATACAGAGACACTATTGAAATCATTTTTAGAAATATGCAGGACGGATTTTTGTTTATTGACAATGTGAACCGCGTTGAAATGATAAACAGCAAGGCAATTTTCCTATTGGGTAAGGAAAAGAACGAAGGCTACATGGACAAGTCCGTATTTTATCTCATAAGGGATGAAAAACTCATCGAAATTTTGGGAGAAAAGGATTCGAAGCGTGAGGAAAAAATAGAAGTCGAAATTGACGACAGAAAACTTTTAATCACAATCGACCCGGTTCTTGTAAGCGACAATCTAGTCGGCAGAATTATCGTCATTAGAGACGTGACTGAAGAAAGCATTCTCGAAAGAGAAAGACGCGAATTTACATCGAATGTAACGCATGAACTGAAAACTCCGCTCACTTCAATAAACGGTTATGCCGAAATGCTCACAAACAATATGGTGAAAAATGAAGACGTACCGAAAGTTGGAAATATGATTCTTAAAAGCGGGAACAGAATGCTTACACTTGTTGAAAAGATTTTGAGTCTTTCGAAAGTTGAGGAGCAAAAGAATAATAAAAAAGAAGAGATCAACGTGAAAGAGCTGATCAGCGATGTCGTGAATACAATAAATTCAAAGGCACAAAACAAAAACATCTCCATCACAACTGAACTCGACGAAGTTAGATATACCGGTGTGAGGGAAGTGCTTGAGGAAACTGTATACAATCTTGTCGACAACGCCGTAAAATACGGAAAAGATGACGGCAAGGTTTGGGTAAAACTTGTTGCGAGAGACAAGGGCTTTAAGTTTATCGTCAAAGACGACGGCATCGGAATCGACGATTTGGACCGCGAAAAAATCTTCCAAAGATTTTACACTGCGGACAAGAGTAGAAACAGCGCAGATGCAAGCGGTATCGGGCTTTCAATTGTAAAACACGGAGTCGAGGTTATGGGCGGAACTGTTATTCTTGAAAGTAAACTCGGCGTAGGTTCGACTTTTGAAGTGTTCATTCCGTACAACATAGTATGATTCGATTTATAAAAATTTAAATACACAATTATAAGCGGGTGAAAACTCGCTTTAATTTTTTTTACATAAAACTATTGACAAGTATACTTGGCGATGATATAATGATAATAACAAGTTTACTTGGCAAAATAAAACGAAAGGAGAAAATTTTGGACAAGGATGAAATTTTAGCAAAGAGCAGAGAAGAGTATAAAAAGAACAACAAAGACGAGATGATGTTGGACATAATGTCGAAAGCGGGCAAGCTTTCGATGGAAGTCGGGATGGGCGTTGTTGCACTGATAATAGTTGTTGAAGGGTTTTTCTTTAATTCGTTCAACTTTTCAGTGTGGACAGTATATTATGCGATTTTAGCGACGCAGAGCTTTGTCTATTACCACAGGTTGAAAGAAAAGAAACATCTATACATCGGAATTTTGCTTACGATTTTGGGAATCAGTATGTGTGTGGCACATTTTATAAAACTTAGCAGGTAGTTTTTATGAAAGATGAATTAGTTTTAAAAAACCGCTTAAAGGAAATAAGAAAAGAAAAAGATTTGTCACAGCAAAACTTGGCGGACATGGTCGGGGTCTCCAGAAACACTATCAGCTCAATCGAGACGGGACAGTTCAATCCGACGGCGAAACTTGCACTTATATTGAGCATAGCACTCGACAAAAAGTTCGAAGAGATTTTTTATTTTTGATATAAAATTGTTTAAAACTGAATTTCGAGTTGTGCTATAATAAAAGAAATATTGATTTTACAAGCTTTTACACGTACTTAATCGAGATGTGTTAAAATAAAAATAAGGAGGGCTTATGATACTTGAATTTAAAAATTTGTACAAGTCTTATGACAAAAAAGAAGTATTAAAAGGTTTGTCATTCAAGGCGGAGAGCGGAAGACCGCTTGCGTTTCTCGGAAGAAACGGTGCCGGCAAAACGACAACAATAAGAATACTTATGGACGTAATAAAAAAGGACGGTGGCGAGATTACAATCGACGGCACACCTTTCAGAGCTAAGGATTTTAAAATCGGATATCTTCCTGAAGAAAGGGGAATGTATCAAAAGGTAAATATACTTGAGCAACTGATTTATTTTGCGGAATTGAAGGGTTATAATCCGGAGGTTGCGAAGAAATCTGCGAGAGAACTTTTGGAAAGAGTGGGACTTGCGGACTATGAAAAGAGAAAACTTGAAGTGCTTTCAAAGGGAAATCAACAAAAAGTTCAAATTTCACAGGCACTTTTGGGAAATCCGGACATTATCATTATGGACGAACCTTTTTCAGGGCTCGACCCGATAAACTCAAATCTCTTGAAAGAGCTCATTTTGGAAAAAGCAGGCGACAACAAACTCACACTTTTCTCGTCGCACCAAATGGGCTATGTGGATGAAATTTGTAAGGACATCGCTGTTTTGTCTGACGGAGTTTGCCGAGTGAACGACACCATTGAAAATGTTAAACGTGAACTTGCAGGAAACAAAGTTTATGTAATTCCTTTTGAAACGGATTTGAATGAATATTCGGAAATTCTTTCGAAAATGGGATATGAATCGACTATTGAAAAGGAAAGAGTCGTTGTCGATTTGACCGGAAAAGAAAGGGAAAACTTTTTGCAAGATATTTCAAAGGCGGGTCCGGTTGTAGACAGCTACGGACTTTACAAGCCGACACTTTCTGACATTTTCCTAAAATATGCGAGGTAGAAAAATGGGTAAAGTATTTAAATTTGAATTTTTAACGAGTATAAAGAAAAAATCTTTTATAATTTCGGTCGCGATAATGTTTGCGATTTCACTTCTCATAAGTTTTATTCCGAGTATTATCTCTAAGATTGCAGGAAGCGACGAAGACGATATCATCGGAATCTACTCAACCGAAAATTTTGTGAATAAAGAATCGGCAGAAGAAAAAACGGGAATGAAATTTGAAAATTTCGATTCTCCGGAAAAACTTGAAGAAGCTGTTAAAGCAGGCGATATTTACGCCGGATATGTAATTGCAGGTGACAAGAGGGAGGTCGTAATAAAGACGAGCTCCGTTTCAAATATGGGCAAGCTAGAAGCGGTGAACGAATCGATGTCAGCTCTTGAATCCAGCGATTATTTGAGAAATGCGGTAGTCGATGAGGAAATTGTTGAAAAAGCTATAAAAGGAACGAACTTCGAGCCGAAAATCCTCGAAGCTGACGGTGCAAAGAACTTTTGGCTTGTATATTTGATGCTCATGATTTTATACACGCTTATGATGATGTTTGGAAACCAAGTCGCAATGAGCGTTGCAAGGGAAAAGAGCGACAGAACTATGGAACTTTTGATAACCTCGACAAAACCGAAAGACCTTATTAGAGGAAAAGTTTTTGCGACTGCTGTTATAGGCGTTCTTGTTGTTATGGTGCTTGTCGTCGGACTTTTCATCGGAACAAAATTCGGACCGAAAACGGAAGTCGATTCAACAGTTGCACAAATACTAAAAATAAACATTTCAATCGATCAATTTGTAGTATCGATGGCATTCTTTATTGTCGGATATATTATGTTTTTGTATCTTTTCGCATGTGCTGCAAGTCTTGTTTCTAAAATCGAAGACCTCGGAATGGCAATCCAACCGTTGTCACTCATCTATGTTGCAGGATTTATGATTTCAATGTTCGGCATGAGCAATCCGGGTACAATTTTTAGAATTGCAAGTATAGTGCCATTTACGAGTCCTTTTGCGATGATCACGAGATACGGCGTGGACTTTGTTCCACAATGGGAGTTATTCCTGTCGTTTGGACTTTTGGCTGTATTTACAGTTCTTGTGGGTATGCTAGCTGTAAAGATTTACAGATACGGTGCCCTAAACTACGGCACAAAGCCGAAATTCTTTAAAAATATGGTGGCGGCTTTAAAAAAGAAAAATAATTAAATTAATATGAAGAGGCTTGAACAAAAACAAGCCTCTTTTTTCGTGAAATTATATTTGATATTGATATTTAAAGAGAGAAAAAACTTTTTTACGTCGTTTTTAAAAGATTTTTCACTAATTTAAAAAAACTTTTTATATTAAATTCAAAAAAGAAAATGCAATTAAAGCTGTATTTATCAACGTTTTTAGAGTTGAAATTTATTTAAAATTAAAATTATTTAAAAAATTTTAAAAATTTTCTCAAAAAAGTGTTTGAAATCACTTTACTAGGGTATATATATACTACAAAGGAAGATGATGATAAAACTAGAGCACAGATCTAAAAAAATGCCGAGTGCAAAAATAGATATCGTCATTACCTTTATAAAAATATCGTGGCGAAGATTAACACGAGGGACGCAAAAGTTATTGAGTGAAAGATCACTTCCCGAATTTGAAAGGTCTGTCGAGCAGCCGGGGTAAAGGCCCGGACGAGATCAATTTATATTAAATCATTGAGAGGGCAAGAAAATATAACAAGCGTCAAAAGAACCTAAAAAACAAAATAGACTTTATTTCAAACATTGAATATTCAGTGGCTTTTGGAACAGCGATATGCTTGAAGTGATGAAATAAGTCAGGGCGAAGAATTTGAAACATTGCAAGGATCACCGAAAAGCGAGAAGAGAGTAAGGTACAATAGTGAATTTAGAAAAACCGAAAATCAAATCGAGCGTAAGGGAAGACGTAACTAACTTGAACACGGTTGGAGCGTTAAAAAGTAAAATTTGTGTAGAAAGGAGAATAACGAATACTGTGATTGAACCTAAACATTTTAAACGCCACGAGTAACTCCCGAGAGTTTATGATTAAACGAATCTCGGGAGTTTTTGTGTGCAAATATTGAATTAATAATGTTTTGATTATTTAGTAAGAAAAACTTTTGGTTTAAATTTTTCAAACCATTTCTATTTGTTGATAATAAATTTTATTTAAATTATAATAATACATATAATATGTGGGGTGATTCTGTGGATTTAAACTTATCAAAGACAAGTTATTGTGCAGCGGTTCAATGTCCGAAGATGGTCTGGCTAAGAAACCGAAAGCCGGAGGTATTTCCTGAGGGGGGAGCGGATGAGTCAGTGCTTGAAACCGGAAGGGAAGTCGGCGAGTTTGCTAAGAAATTATTTGACAATGTTAAGACGGTTTCGTTTGATTTTAAACTAAAGATGATAGAGGAAACGACTGCACTCATTCATGAGGGATGCGAATATATTGCGGAGGCATCGTTTCTTTATGACGGGCTTTTTGCAAGCGTCGACATTTTGCACAATTTAAAAAACGGAGAGGTTGAAATTTACGAAGTAAAGAGTTCTACATCTATCAAGGACATTTATCTGGACGACGTCTCATTTCAACGATATATATTAAAAAAACTCGGATACAAGGTTAAGCGTGTATGCATTGTTTATATAAATAATGCTTATGTTCGTGTTGGAGAAGTTGATTTGGGCGAGCTTTTTGTGGTGGAAGATGTAACAGACGAGGCGGAAGTTCGCAAAGTGACTGTTGCGGAAAATGTTTTGAGGTTTTCCAAGATTTTAAATTCTGAAGCGGAGCCGGATATTGAAATTGGAGAGCAATGTTTTGCACCTTATAAGTGCGATTGTTTTAAATATTGCACGAAAAATCTTCCTTCGCCTAATGTGTTTGATGTTGCGGGCGCAAGGACTTCCACAAAGTTTAAGTGTTTAAGAAACGGCATTGTATCGTTTGAGGATATATTGCGTGAGAACGCACTTTCAAAGTCGCAGATGAAGCAAGTTGAGCACGAGGTGAAAGAACTTTCAGATTATATCGAAGAAGATGCGATTCAGGAGTTTATGAAAACGCTTTCCTATCCGCTCTACTTTTTAGATTTTGAATCCTATCAACCTGCAATTCCGGCATATCAAAACTCGAAGCCATTCGAGCAAATTGTGTTTCAATATTCGCTTCACTACATCGAAGATGAGGGCGGAGATTTGAAGCACACGGAATTTTTGGCATATCCGGGCGAAGACCCGAGAAGGGCACTTGCGGAAAAACTTTGCAAGGACATCCCGAAAGACGTTTGCACAACTGCATACAATATGGCTTTTGAAAAGACGAGAATAAAATCACTTGCCACACTTTATCCGGATTTGGCGGAGCATCTTATGAATATACATGACAACATCAAGGACCTGATGGTTCCGTTTCAAAAGAAGCAATATTACAAGAGGGCGATGCAGGGTTCGTACTCAATAAAATATGTATTGCCGGCACTTTTTCCGAATGAACCGTCTCTCGATTATCACAATCTTGAAGGCGTACACAACGGAGTTGAGGCATCAGCTACATTTAAGAGGATGGCGACGATGGACGATGAGGAGCTCGAAAACTTCAGAACTCACCTTTTAAATTATTGCGGGCTTGACACATTTGCAATGGTTAAAGTTTGGGAAAGACTGAATGAAGCGATTGGCGTTTCGGTTAGGACTTATGAAAATAAATAAAATAAAAAATCTATGAGGCAAACCCCATAGATTTTTTTAGTAAAAAACGGCTTCGAATGAGCCGTTTTTAAATTTATGAATTTACATTATTTGATTTATTTTTCAAGTTTTGTTCCGCATTTTGAACAGAAGATTGAGCCTTCCGGATTTGCAGCACCACATTCAGGGCAAAATGCCAAGTTTTGGTTAGGAACGGCATTGCCGGTAGTCGAATTGTTAAAATTAGGATCGATCTTTGTTTCAGAAGTTATAGCAGACCTTAATATCTCAATTTCTTCGTTGTAACGTTGGATGATTCCTTCTCTTTTTTTGTCCAGTTCTTGCAGTTCTTCTTCGTTCTTTTTGATTTCGTTTACTGCAGTTTCAATTTCAGCATTATTAAGTCCTGCATTTTTTAAATCAATATTTCTTTCGTAAATAATTCTGCCGATTGCTTCGAAGAAATTTCTGTTTTCGAGTTCGATTTTTGTGACTGATTCGTTTAAAGCGTCAACAAGAGAATCCCTCTTTTGTTCAGAATCTCTTATTTGTTTTCTGGCAGCATTTTCTCTTTGTGTTTCAGGGTCTTTTGAAAAGTTAAGTCCCAAATCTTTTAAAAAATTATTCATATTTCCTCCTTATAATTGTATATCCAAAGTTTTTTCCGAGCCGTTTCTCAAAATTGTGAGAGTCAAAGTGTCGCCCGTCTTATATTTTATAAGCGATGTTCTAAGGTCGTCGGTATTTTTTATATTCTTATCTCCAACTTTTGTAATAATATCGTTTTGCATGAGTCCGTTCTTTTGTGCGATGGAATTCGGCTCGATTTTAAGAATTATAACTCCGCTGTAGTTGTCTTTAATTCTAAAATATGCCTTGTAGTATTCATAGTCGGCAATTTGTATGCCTAGGACTATAGGTTTTGCATCGCCTTTTTCGATGAGCGATGTGACAATTTCTTTTGCGGTATTTATTGGAATTGCAAAGCCAAGACCTTCAGTTCCTTCGCCGCCGATTTTTGCCGAGTTTATACCGATGACTTGTCCTTTTGAATTCAAAAGCGGTCCGCCGGAGTTTCCTTGGTTAATAGCGGCGTCTGTTTGAATAAGATTTGAAATTGCCTTGCCGTCTCTCGTTGTCAAGGTTCTTCCTATGCCGGAAATATATCCTGCAGTGACTGATCTGTTGAAATTAAGTCCAAGCGGATTTCCGATTGCAATTGCTTTTTCACCGATGTTTAATTTTTCACTGTCGCCAAGTTCTGCAGCGACAAGTCCGGTTTTGTTGACTTTTATGACTGCAAGGTCCATGCTTGCGTCGTTCCACAAAAGCTCCGCCGGCACTGTCGAATTGTCATCAAGAAGCACATCGATGCTCTTTGCTTTGCCGTCGCCGACAACGTGACTGTTGGTCAAAATGTAGCCGTCTTTTGCGACTATAATTCCGGAGCCGACTCCTTGAAGTTCTTGTGCACCGAAAAAGCCTTCCACCGTTTCAACTGTAGTAATGCCGACAACTGAAGGGAGAGCTTTCTTTGCAACTGCTTCAACAACACCTTCTTCACCGGTCGGATTTATTGAAATTGTCGGTGCATTTGAAGGCGTTTCTTTAACTTCGACAGCTGGTTTATTTTCATCGAATACTTTCGCGCCGAAGTAACCGCCGCCGAAACCTAAAAGAGCACAAAGTATAAGCGATAAAATCTTTTGACCGATTTTGCGTTTCTTTTTCGGTTCGTTTGTATTGTAGCTTTCATATTTTCTGTCATTGTAAATATTTTCGTTGTTTTCTCTATTATTGTAGGCTTCACGTCTATTTAGGAGATTTCTGATTCTTTCTTCACGTTCTCTTTGACGCCGTTCTCTATAACTTTCGTAGTCGTCATTTTCATTGTTAAAATCATCATTCATAATATCACTCCTTTCAAAGTAAATATAATATTATATTACCCAATTTAAAAAAATATTATTTAATTTTTATTAAAATCTATTTGTAGTTCAACAGGGCAATGGTCAGAGCCCATGATGTCCATCAAACATTTTGAATCTTCAATATAAGGAACAAGCGATTCGCTCACAATGAAATAGTCAATCCTCCAACCGACATTTCTGTCTCTTGCTCTTGTAATGTAGCTCCACCATGTGTAGACGTCGGTTTTGTCAGGGTAAAGATGTCTGAATGTATCGACAAATCCTCGCTCAAGAAGGAAAGTCATATTTTCTCTTTCCTCTTGTGTAAAACCGGCGGACTTTTTATTTGTGTCCGGATTTTTTAAATCTATTTCTTTGTGTGCTACATTCAAATCACCCGTATAAATTACCGGTTTTTTCTCTTCCAATCCCTTTAAATAGTCACGCATTTTTCCTTCCCAAGTAACACGGTAAGGAATCCTGCTCAAATCATTTTTTGAGTTCGGAGTGTAGCAATTAACAAAATAGAATTTTTCAAACTCGAGCTCAAGCACACGTCCTTCGTTATCGAAGTCTTCGAAAAAATCAATGCCAGAACGTCTGACGTTTAATGGCTCGACTTTTGTAAAAACTGCTGTACCCGAATAACCTTTTTTCTCTGCTTGGTGCCAATATTGAAAATAGCCCGGCATATCTATTTCGACTTGATGGGCGTGACATTTTGTTTCCTGTATTGCAAAAATATCGGCATCGATGCTATTGAAAAAGTCCATGAAACCTTTTTTTAAGGTAGCTCGAATGCCATTTACATTCCAACTGATTAACTTCATAAATTCTCCTTTTAATAAATAATATCTATTTGATTATTACCCGAAATCGCTGTTTTTAAACAAAATTTACTATTACAAAAAGAGTGCGATATATGATGACGGCAGTAAAAAACTATTGACAAAATAAGAATATAGTGATAATATATTTTTGGATAATGATTATCATATTCAATTTAAGGAGGATATTATGGCACGTATTTACAATACAGAACAAAGAAATAATATAGACCAGTTGCTTGAAAACGGCGACGATTACAGTTGCGATGAAATTGTTTCAACGCTTCAAAAAGAAGGAAAAAAAGTTGGTGTTGCTACAGTTTATAGACATCTCAAAATGCTTGCAGAAAAAGGAATCATAAACACATATTATGTCGGTGGCAAAGTAAGATATAAGCTTGCACGCGAAGACAGAGATGTCGCAACATTAAAATGTACAAAGTGCGGAAGAAAGTTTGTGCTGGACTGTATCGACCTTTTAAATTTTAAGCACCACATTAAGTCACATCACAATTTTACGATTGACACAAATAGCCTTATTTTTTATGGAGTTTGCAGCGATTGCGAAGAAAAAGAGGAAGACGATGAATAAAAAAGTATTATTTATATTATGTGTTTTTTCACTCTTTTTATTTGGGTGCAAAAAAACTGATAAAGAAATTAAAGAAAAAAGTCAAGAAAACGGTCAATTAAAGATTGTTGCAACACTTTTTCCGGATTATAGTTTTGCAAAAGCTATTGCAACCGATGCGGACACAACTCTTCTGTTGCCGCCGGGAGTAGACAGTCACACATTTGAGCCGGGACCGGACGATATGAAGCTTTTAAAAGAAGCAGACCTTATCATTTATACCGGAGATTATATGGAAGAATGGTTTAAGAAAATAAGAGAAAGCCTTTCCCTCGACGACAGCAAGATTGTCGATGCATCGAAAGGAATTGAGCTTATAAAATCGGGTCAAGATGATCACGACAATCACGATGAAGAAGATCATGATGAGCATGAGCATCACCATCATCACTTATATGACCCGCACATTTGGACGAGCCCGAAACTTGCAAAAATTATGTGCAAAAATATTTATGACGGACTTATCAGTGTGGACAAAGAAAATGAATCGAAATACAAAGAAAATTTTGACGCATACACAAAGGAACTTGAAAATATAGACGAGGCTTTCACTGAAGTTGTGAAAGAGTCAAAAGATGCAACAATGTATTTTTCAAGTCCTTTTGCTCTCAAGTATTTCGCACGCGACTATAATATAAACGCCAGAAGTATTTATCAAACATGTGCATCGGACAGCGAGCCGTCTGCAAAGGATATGGCACTTATAATCGATGATATGAAGGAAAAGAATGCAAAAGTTATTTACTACGAGGAACTTACCGACCCAAAAATGGCACGAGAAATTGCAAATGAAACGGGGGCTGAACCTGTGCTTTTTCACTCATGTCACAATTTGAGCAGAGATGATTTTAAAAAGGGACTTACGTATATCGAGATTATGAAAAACAATGTTGAAGCGTTAAGGAAAGGTATACTCTAATGCTTGAGGTAAAAAGTCTTTCGGCGAGCTACGGCGATGTTAAGGTGTTCTCGGACTTAAATTTTGAGATAAAAAGAGGGGACTATCTCGTGATTGTCGGCGAAAACGGCTCGGGCAAGTCCACTCTTATGAAGACTATTTTGGGACTTAAAAAGCCGGACAGTGGCGAGGTTATAAGAAATGAGTTCGCGGAAATCGGTTATGTTCCGCAAGTAAACAGTGCACAGAAAAATTTCCCGGCACTCGTAAGGGAAGTTATTTTGAGTGGTTTGATTGAAAGAAAAAAGCTATTTTTCTCAAAAGAGGACAGAAGAAAGCTCGACGAAATATGTAAACTTCTAAACATTGAGGATTTAAAAAATAAGCCGATTTCCAATTTGTCGGGTGGGCAGGAAAAAAGAGTTATGCTGGCACGTGCGATGATAAGAGGGGCGGAGATTTTGTTCTTGGATGAGCCTACAACCGCTCTCGACCCAATTGCAACTGCTGAGTTTTATGATGAAATTGATAGATTGAACCATAACGGGAAAACCATTGTAATTATTTCGCACGATGTCAGAAATGTTATAAACTGTGCGAATATGGTTCTTCATCTCGGTGCAAATAACAGCGGCATACTATTTTTCGGAGCAAAGAACGAGTATGTCAAGAGCGATCTTTTCAGAGTTTTAAATGGGGTGCATATTCATGAGTGAGTTATCAACAATGCTATCATATGCTTTTATACAGAAAGCACTCATAGTCGGAGTTTTGACTGGAGTTATCGCAGCGGTATTGGGTGTAAGCCTTGTGCTTAAAAACTATTCTATGATCGGTGACGGACTCAGTCACGTTGGATTTGGAGCATTTGCAATTGCGATAAGTCTTGGCATGGCACCGCTATATTTTTCGATACCTGTGGTTATAGTTGCTGCGTTTTTTACTCTTAAAATAAGCAACAACAAAAAAATAAATGCAGACGGAATGATTGCACTTCTTTCGTCGGGAGCACTATCGATTGGAGTTATGGCGACATCACTTACAAAAGGCATGAATGTTGACATTTATCAATTTATGTTCGGCTCGATTCTTGCAACGACATCCGCTGAAGTATATATTACTGTTGCTGTTTCAATTTTTGTAATTTTATATTATATTTTGTTTTATAACAAAATTTTTGCTGTGACATTCGACGAAACATTTTCAAGGGCAATTGGAATAAATGTAAATTTCTATAGAGTTATTCTTTCAGTAATAACTGCGATTGTAATAGTTCTCGGCATGAGGGTTATCGGGGCACTTTTGATTTCAGGGCTAACGATTTTTCCGGCACTCATATCATTTAGGATAGCAAAGAGTTTTAAGGGTTCGATTGTTGCAAGTGCTATTGTCGCATTTGTATCGGTTGTGATGGGTGTAATTATAAGTTTTTTCTTGAGTACTCCGACCGGTGCAACTATTGTTGTTTCAAATCTTTTTATATACATTTTGGCGGTTATCTACGGCAAAGTTAGAAAAATTTGAATTATTGGAAGAAAAGTGGTAAAATAACCACGTGATGAATATGAAAAATAATGATAATAAAATTTTAATTTATGCAGGCTTGTTCCTGCTTTTATTTTCTTTATGTGCAGCAATTATTCAAAAACAGTCAAGTCGAATTTATATTTTTGACGAAAATGGAAAAATGTATGCGAAGGTTAGAAATGAAAATGAAATAAAAGCTGCATTTGAAGAGGCAAAAGAGTCAATAAATTTTGGGAAAATAATTTTATATGAAGATATAAAACAAATGAAAGGCTATGAGCTTTTCGGTAAGACTGTTGACAAATTCGAGCTCGAGGCTATGTTTGTGAACAAGCTTCCGAAATATGTAAACGCGTGGGGAGTTTTTAAAAACGGAGAATGTATAAGCGGTCTTTTGGATCGTGACGATGTGCTCGACATGTTGAGTCAGTTTAAGACTTTTTTTGTCAAGGGAATTACCGGCGGAACTGAGAAGGACACAAAGATTCTCGATGTTAAATTTATGGATGATGTCGAAGTGAAACACACGCTTGTGCGAGACGAGGATATTTTGACAAAGGCGGAGTTTTATTCGAAAATTTTAACGGCAACAAAGAAAAGCAAAATTATTTTCAAGGATGAAAAACTGGGGGATAGTTCAGGGCTTAAAAAAGCATCTGATTTTCCTGGGGTTTTTGTGACAAACAAGGAGCCATTTTCGCTCGATTTAATTATAAAAGATAACAGAACCGAAAGAGTCGTGCTTCCACAAACTACAATTATAAACTTCGATGAAACTCTGGAGAAGGGGGAAGAGGTTGTCGAAAGAGAAGGTATTGACGGTGAATTATTAAGAAATTCGGAAAATGTCTTTATTAACGGACAGGTTGTAAAAACTAAAATCTTAAATGAAGAGGTCAGCGTTGAGCCTTCATCTGAAATCAAACGTGTTGGCGATAGAGATGAAGCGTTGAAACCGAAATTCGGTTGGCCGAGTATCGGGCGAGTCACAAGCGGTTTCGGACCGAGATTTGACGGCTTCCACAGAGGACTTGACATTGCAAACTATCTCGGAGCAACTGTACGAGCATCGCAAAGAGGTAAGGTTGTGTTCGCAGGCTTTAGTGGAAGTTACGGAAATGTGGTTATAATCGATCATAAGGGCGGATATCAAACGCGTTATGCACATCTTTTAAAACCGCTAGTCAGTGTTTCACAAATTGTAGACAAGAACGAAGCAATTGGACTTATGGGCTCGACCGGAAATTCGACAGGCAGCCATGTTCATTTTGAAATTCTAAAAAATGGACAATTGATAGATCCGGAGGATGAATTATAATGCTTGATGGAAAAACTGCGAGAAGAGCTTTAATAAAAAAATTTAGAAAACCGATTTACCGTGAGTTTATTAAGGCGATAAAATCATATAAACTTATTGAATCCGGCGACAAAATCATGTGCTGCGTAAGTGGTGGCAAGGACTCAATCACGCTTTCACTTTTAATGGAGGAGCTATATGAGCATGGTGAGAGAAATTTCGAACTGTGCCATGTGATGATGAATCCGGGATTTGACAGCGACTATGTAAACCATATAAAGGGAATCTACGACAAACTTGAGATGGAATTAAAAGTGTTTGACACCGATATCTTTAAAATCACAAAGGAGATGGCGGCAGACAATCCATGCTTTTTGTGTGCAAGGATGAGACGTGGTGCTCTTTATGGACAGGCAGAAAAACTTGGCGCAAATAAAATTGCACTCGGTCACCACATGGACGACGTTGTGCAGACGACGCTTATGAATATGTTTATGCAAGGGTCGTATAGAAATATGATGCCGATTTTGGACAGTGCGAACCATCCGGGTATCAAACTCATAAGACCGCTCTATCTCGTCGGAGAATCAGACATCATAAAGTTTAGGGACTATATCGGGCTTGAATCGCTCGGTTGCAGATGCGTTTTGAGCGAAGGCAAGATTGAAACCACGAGAGACAGAATGCGTGAGCTTTTAAACAATTTGGAAAATGAAATACCGGGAGTCAAGAAAAACATTCAAAAATCAATTGAAAATGTTTATATCGATACCGTAATAAAAACCAGATAAAAAATCAGTCCGCTTTTGTAAGCTTTAAAGTTTACGGAGGCGGACTTTTTACATAAAGAAACCGACATGTTTCCACGTCGGTCGATATATTAATTTACTTTATTCGGCGCTTCTTCACCGTTTAAAACGGCGATAATATTTTTTGCAGCCATCATTCCCATTTCGTCTCTTGCTTCGATAGAAGCGTTTCCAAGGTGCGGAGAGAGAACTACATTGTCGAGTTTTAAAAGCAACTCAGTTACAGCAGGTTCAAATTCATAAACGTCAATTGCGGCACCCTTTATAACCTTATCTTCGAGAGCCTTTGACAGTGCTTTTTCGTCTATAATCGGCCCACGTGATGTGTTTACAAGATATGCGGTCGGTTTCATCTTTTTAAATGTATCTTCGTTAAAGAGATGGTGCAGCTCTTTAGAATATGACGGATTTAGACTGATGACGTCGCTTTCTTTTAGAAGTTCATCAAACTCTACATATTTTACGCCGAGTTCTTTTTCGAGTGCATCCTCGAGTTTTGTTCTCGAATTATAAATCACGTTCATTCCGAAAGCTTTTGCACGGATTGCAACAGCTTTTCCGATTCGCCCGAGCCCGAAAATTCCGAGAGTTTTTCCGTATAAAACAGGCCCAAGACCGAAAGTCGGCTTCCATCCTTTAAACTCACCCTTGCGAAGTGCTTCTTCACCCCTCGTTATTCCACGCATAATGTCCACAATAAGTCCCATTGCGATTTCGGCGGTTGCGTTTGTAGAACCTTTAGCAGGTGCGTTTGTAACAATTATTCCTTTTTCTCTTGCAGCTACAATGTCGATGTTGTCGTAGCCCGCTCCGAAGTTTGCAATAATTTTCAAATTTTTCGCACAGTCGATGATTTCTTTGTCCCACTTCTCGCTCAAAGGAATCAAAGCAGCATCGGCGGTTTTAATTTTTTCTTTAAGTATATCTTTCGATAAAAATTCGAGACTGTCATTGTAGTCCAATTCAAAATTTTTGGAAAGCATTTCGAGAGTGTCTTTCGGAACTCTCATTGTAACTAATATTTTTTTCAAAATTCTCACCTCTAAAAACTTATACCCAATTTGAAAATATAAAATCTTTAAATTTCTCGAATGGAATTATAAGTTTAAAAAGTGATATATGTGGTAAAATATATGTAGGTGATGGTATGAATAAAAATATTGATAATATAAATGTTGCCGACGAGCTTTTCGACAAGACTATGGATGTTTTAAAGGAGATGACTCCTGTAAACGTTTTGGTAGTCGGAAAGACCGGTGTAGGAAAGAGCACTCTAATAAACGCGATTTTCAGGGAGAATCTTGCGACGACGGGGATTGGAAAGCCGGTCACAAAGAGTGTTATGAGAATTACTAAAGAGAATATTCCGATAGTTTTATACGACACGAAGGGTCTGGAACTCCAAAAGAATGAGAGCGAGATAATTGCCGAAGTGCGTGAGTTTTTAAAGAACAAGGAGTCGGAAAATGATCCGATTCACGTCGCATATTTTGTCGTGAGTGCACAAAGTGCAAGAATCGAAGATGCGGAAATAAATCTTATAAATGAGCTCGCAAAATTTATGCCGGTTATTTTGGTTTTAAGTAAATATTTTGGAGATGAAGCGAGAGAGCTCGACAAATATATGCATTCTCTTGATTTGAATGTGGCGGATATAATTCCGGTACTTGCAAAGGAGATGCGTCTTTCATCAAGCCTTGTAATAAAACCGCAAGGCCTAAAGGAACTCGTGCAAAAAACGGTAAGTTTGATTCCAGAAGAGACTAAAAATTCTTTTATTAACGCCCAACATGCGGACATCGATTTGAAAGTGAAAAGGGCACGCAGTTGGGCGAAAAAATATATTGCAACAACTTTCGGAGTCGGATTTGTTCCAATACCGTTCAGCGATGCGTCAGTTTTGGTTCCGATGCAGGTTGCTATGCTTGCTCATATAACGGCGATTTTCGGGCTCTCGCTTGATAAGACAAGGCTCACGTCAATAGTTGCAGCGGTCGGAGGGACCGGCGGTGCAACATTTCTCGGAAGATATATTGTTTCTAATGTATTAAAACTTATTCCGGGGGCGGGCACAATTTTAGGCGGACTGATTTCCGGAAGCACAGCGTCGATTTTAACCACTGCACTTGCGTTTTCATATATTGAGACGCTTGCAATCATGACAAAAAACGAAAAAGAAGGAAAGAGCATGAGCGTATTCGAACTCGAAGAGCTTATGAAAAAATTATATAAGGAGCATTTAAGTAATAAAAACGATGAGACAAAAAAATAGAGAAATAAAAGATTTAAATAAAATCGCAGAGGTCATTGATTCGTGCGAAGTTTGCAGAATTGCGATAAATGACGAAGAGTACCCTTACATCGTTCCTTTGAATTTTGGGTATGAAATGAAGGATAATATTATTTTATATTTTCACTCAGCACTTGAAGGGAAGAAAATTGACCTCTTAAAAAAGAACAATAAAGTATGCTTTGAGATGGACACAGCTCACGAACTTTATTCTGAGGAATCTCGTGGATATTGCACATTTAGATACAAGAGTGTCATAGGAACGGGAGAGATTCATTTTATTGAGGACGAAAAAGAGAAGGAGCATGCACTTCAAAAAATTATGGATCACTATCATATGGAAGATTTTCCGTGGAGCAGGGCAGCAATGCCTAGAACGGCCGTTTATAAACTTGAAGTTAGAAGCATTACAGGAAAAGAAAAAAATTAAGTACAAAAAAATGTCGAGGTTCTCCCCGACATTTTTATTAGTTTCTATTTTGCTTTTGTTGCCATTCTTTGTAACCGCGTTCAAGTTCTTTTTGTTTCTTTTGGCAGTCGCAGCTGTGCGAACATCCGGCACAACCGCCCGACTTTAAAGAACTTCTTACACGTTTTATCGCAAAGAATAAAACTATTAATATTATACCAACCAAAATTATATCAACTGGACGCATTTTATACCACCTTTTTGTATTTAGACTTTTGTCTAAGTCTTGCAATGAGCGCACCTATAACTGCAACGACGATAAGCCCGGCTATTACATATAAAATCAAATTACCCTTAACGTCAACCGATTCACTCGCTTCTTCCAAAATGGAGTGGTCGAGATGAATTTTTTCGGTGTACTTTGTGCCTGTGAAAATGAGGCTACCGACTTGATTTACAATGAATGAGAGCACGTATGCGAGCGTTGTTTGGAAACCGACTGTAAAGAGCGTGTCTTTAGTGTTTCCAAGTTCACGCTTCATAGCTCCGATTGCAGCGAAGCAAGGTGCTGCGAACATTGTGAAAATAATAAACGAAAATGCTGTAACATAGCTGAAGTAAATCGGAACTTTTGATCCGACGCTTGCAAATGTTGCAACTACAACTTCTTTTGCGACAAGTCCTGTGATTGATGCAACGGCCGGTGCCCATGAATCACCAAATCCGAGCGGAACGAAGATGTATCTTAATGCACCGCCGATTTGAGCGAGCATTGAGCTTTCGATGTCTTCTCCCAAATATTCGAATTTGAAATTGAAGCTTTGGAGAACCCAATGTGTTAAACATGCGATAAAGATAACAGTTCCGGCTTTAATAATGAATGATTTACCCTTTTCCCACATGTGAATAATAACGTTCTTGAAGGTCGGGAGTCTGTATGGAGGAAGTTCCATAACAAACGGAGCCGGGTCACCCTTAAATCTTTTTGTGTGTTTTAAAATAATTCCTGCAATTATAACAACTGTAATTGCGATGAGATAGACGAGAGGAGCAATCCATGAAGCCTTTTCACTGTCGCAGTTTCATTAATTTTTAAATCTTCAATAGTTCTCATAATTACGCCTCACAAACATCGATTTTAGATCCAAGAGTTCTATCAATCGCTACTCTCGACTCATAAAGTTTTACAATTATGCCGCTCTCCGTTTTTTGAAGAATAGAGACGATTGCATCAGGAACAAATCCCATATTTCTGAGATGAGTTACAACTTCCTCGGGTCCTCTTACTCTTAAGATTTTATAATCTTTATTTTCATCTCCCATTATTATCGGCATTTTTTCCTCATTCAAAAGGTCTTTTATAAATTAGACTATGCTAACAGATTTATTATATACTTAAAAATTCTCAAAGATAAGCCTTTTTAATAGATATGTTGTAAAATTAAATAAAAAGCTCTTTTTCATGCTCTAAAAATGGAGCGATAGATTCGCCGGTGTAAAGAACAGTACGACCTTTGAGGTGTTTTGATATGAAATTTATTGTAATGTTTTTTGTGTAATCGTCGAGGCCGAGAAGTGGTTCGTCCAAAAATAAAACATCTGAATCCGAAAGAAATGCACGTATTATTGAAAGTCTGCTTCGCATACCGGTTGAAAGTTGCGATGCTTTTTTATTTATGTCTTTATCGAGGCCAAGTTCAAAAAATGCGTCTAAAATTTCGGAGTCACTTCTATTTGTAAAAAGCTTTATCTCTTTAAAAATATTTATTCCACCCAAAAAAACTCTCTCCGGAAAAACGATTGCCGCTTTTTGGAAGGTGTTTGAGAGCTGTCCGGTGAAATTGGAATCAAGTCCCGCCACAATTCGAATAAGAGTGGTTTTTCCAACGCCCGACTTACCGATAATGTGCAAAATATCACCTGATTTTATTTCAAGATTTATATTTTCAAGTATTAGATTGTCGTCAAATCTTTTTTCTTTAAGTTCAAGTTTAATCATAAATTTTTAAAGTCCTTTTGTATAAAAAGCCGGCAATCATTTCGAATATAAATGAAAGTATTATAACTATAAATGTGATTGCGATCAGTTCAGGCATGTCAAAAGAAAGTTTTGAGATATACATTAGTTCACCGAGCCCTCCGGTTGCACCTGACACAACTTCCGACGTTGCACCCGCCTTAAATGAAAGTCCGAGGGCGATTCTAAGGCTCATAAGCGTGCTTTTTACAATTGCAGGAAGTTCAATATATCGAAAAACTGTGAAGCTTTTTAACTCATATACAGCTGCGAGTTCAAGTTTACCTTTGTTGATGTTTGTGAGAGAGTTGTATACATTTTCGTAGACAATCGGTAGAGTCACAAAGATAACAACAATTATTGAAAGTAGGTTTTTTTCTGCGAAAAACAGCACTATTAAAACTATGCTTATTACAGGAATCGTTCGAAGAATTGAAAAGAGAGGTTCTAAGTATTCCTTCAGTTTAAATTTATACGACACATAGCTCAAAATATTTCCGAAAATTATCGAGATTAACACACCGACTAAAATTCGCACGGTGGTTTTTAAAATTGCCGGCTGAAGAGTGTGGGATTGAATCATCAAGGCAATCCTTTTAAAAACAGCTATAAAAGATGGCAGAATAATTTCGTCATCAACAATAAGGGCTGCAACGCTCCAAATAATAATCAGCGCTACAGCCCCCAAGAATCTTTTTTTGCTAGTTTTCATATTGCGGTAATTTTCCACCGATCAATTCCGGATTTGTGTCCATAAGTGCGGAGAAAAATTTATCAAGCTCATCATGGAGTGCTTTTCCCGTCAAATTTACGAATTCAATTTTCGGAAGAGAATTTTCGGCGACTTTTTGAGGAACGATGCCCATTGATTCAATCACTTTAGAATATGCAGCAGGTGCTTGTCTCAAGGAGTCGATACCCTTTGTATATAAATTTAAGAACTTAATGATATCTTGAGATTTTTCTTTGTACACATTTGCTTTTGCTACAATTACAGATGTGATGACTTGCGGAAGCTCTGCACCTTTCCATACTTTATTTATGTCGATGACCGGTTTTAATCCTTCAACCTTTCCAGCGATTGCAGTTGCAAAAGGTTCCGGAAGGAGAAGGAGAGCGTCTGCGTTCTTTTTTATGATTGGAGCAGCTTCTGTCGGTTCGTTTAAAAACACCGGATTGATGTCAGCTTGTGTAAGGTTTGCTGTTTCAAGAAGCTTGTTTAAAATCATTTCAGGAACAGCTCCGCGACCTGTAAGTGCAATTGTCTTTCCCTTTAGTTCAGATACGTCTTTAATTTCATTTTTACCAACGAGATTCAAAACATTTCCTGCATTTCCATAAAGAACTTCCAAATTCATTCCACTGTTTTTAAGCTTTGCAAAAAGATTTGACGGAATGAGATAGATGTCGCCTTCGTCTTTTTTTAGAGCGGCGATTTGCTCTTCAATCGAACCTGTTATAACGAGATTTGTTCCTAGAAAATTGACCATAGGAGCCATGCTCATTGCAGTCGGTCCCTTCATTGTGTAGACTTTAAGTCCACCTATTTCCAAAGATTTACCGGCATCTGAATTGTCATCTTTTTCATCATCCTTATCAGTAGAAGCTGATTTTTTGTCGTCGTCTTTGGCATCTTTATTGTCTTCATCTTTTGAAGTTGCGGTATCATTAACTTCGCCTTCAACATTTTTTTCAGTTACATTTTTATCTTCATTTTTCGTGCATCCATATTGACTTGTCACCAATAAAAACATTGGAACGAAAAGCATGAATAGTGAAACAATTAATTTAAAATTTTTATTTTTCATTTTGTCCTCCAAATAAATATATTCAATTCAATTATACAATACCTTATCTAAAAAATCAAAACATATTAATTGTTATAAAAATGATTAATTTGTTTCAAAATATTGACAGCAAATTTTTTATAATGTATAATATATCTATACTTAATAATAAAAACTTATAATGGGGAAATTTACTCATGGAGTAAAAGAAACATGAATTAGAAAGGAGTTTCGTATGACTTTTTGCTACAAAAAAGATAAGGACAAATTTGATGAATTCGTAAAATTTGTCGACATGAAAAAGGACACACCGGGGGCAGTTATGCCGGTGCTACAAGAAGCACAACATATATTCGGCTACATACCGGAACCAATAGTTGACTATATCGCATTAAAGCTCAACAAACCATCAAGCGAAATTTTCGGAGTTGCAACATTCTATTCACAATTCACATTGACACCGAGAGGAGAACATGAAATTTGTATTTGTCTAGGAACTGCATGTTATGTAAAAGGTGCGGATAAACTTTTGGATGAATTCTGCAAGACTTTAAATGTAAAGCCGGGAGAAACTACACCGGATGGCAAGTTCTCAGTAATTGAAACAAGATGCGTTGGAGAATGTGGAAGTGCACCTGTTGTTACTGTTGACGGAAAAAATATTCCATTTGTAAAGAAGGATATGATTGACCAAATATTATTTGATGCAGAGGGGAAATAATATGAATAGACAAGAACTTACAAAAATTAAAAACGATACTTATCCTCATCTCATAGAAAGACTTGAAAAGGGTGGATTTGTAATTGACGGTGAAGACATATATCCTGATGGCGATTTCTACAAAAAACAAAAGAGAATTGTTTTGAGAAACTGCAACGTCATTGACCCCGCTTCAATTGAAGAGTACATTGCAAGAGACGGCTATTTTGCACTTGAAAAGTGCTTAAACGAAATGAGCCGCGTAGATATAATTGAAACCGTTAAAAAGTCCGGACTAAGAGGACGCGGCGGTGCAGGATTCCCGACCGGAAGAAAGTGGGAAGCTGCATACGTGCAAACAGAACCGACAAAATATATAATTTGTAACGCTGACGAAGGAGACCCTGGAGCATTCATGGACAGATCTGTCCTCGAATTCGACCCGCACAGTGTGCTTGAAGGCATGGCTATTGCAGGGCTTGCAGTTGGTGCACAACATGGCTTTATATACGTAAGAGCAGAATATCCAAAAGCTGTTGATAGTCTAAATCTTGCAATAAAAGAAGCTGAGGAAAAAAATCTTCTCGGAAAAAATATTATGGGAAGCGATTTTGATTTCTCGATTGAACTTAGACTTGGCGCAGGTGCGTTTGTATGCGGTGAAGGAACCGCTCTTATGGAATCCATAGAAGGAAAACGCGGTATGCCGAGAAACAAAGAGTTCAGAACTACCGAACGCGGTCTTTGGGGCAAGCCGACAATAATAAATAATGTAGAAACATTTGCAAATATCGCACAAATTATAAATAAGGGTGCTGATTGGTTCAATTCAATCGGCACAAAGGATTCACCGGGCACGAAAGTTTTTGCACTTGTTGGAAAAATCGAGCACTCGGGACTTGTTGAAGTGCCGATGGGAACTTCGATAAACACGATAGTTTATGACATCGGTGAAGGCATTCAAAACGGCAAAAAAGCTAAAGCTGTTCAAACGGGTGGACCGTCAGGCGGTTGTATTCCGACTGAGCTTTTTGACACCGGATGTGACTTTGAATCATTGAAAGCAATCGGCTCAATCATGGGCTCCGGCGGAATGGTTGTAATGGACGAAGACGATTGTATGGTCGACGTTGCAAGATTTTTCCTCGAGTTCTCAGTCGATGAATCGTGCGGAAAATGCACACCTTGCAGAATCGGAAACAAGAGACTTTATGAAATGCTTGTCGATTTGACTGAGGGAAGGGGCGACGAAACAACGATTGAAAAGCTTGAAACTCTTTCGAAAGTTGTTTGCGAAACAAGTCTTTGCGGACTTGGACAATCGAGCCCTAATCCGATTTTGTCAACGCTCCATTATTTTAAAGACGAATACATGGCTCACGTAGGTGATCACAAAACTTGTCCGGCAAAGAGATGTAAAGGCATTCTCAATTACTTTATCACCGACAAATGTATCGGTTGTACAAAATGTGCAAGAAAATGTCCGGTCAGCTGTATTTCCGGAGAAGTTAGAGCAAAACACGAAATTGATTCTACAAAATGCATTAAATGCGGACAATGTATGGACGCATGTCCTGTGAATGCAATAATTTTGGATTAGGAGGTCAAAATGATTAACCTTAAAATCAACGGAATAGATGTAAGTGTGGAGAAGGGAACTACCATTTTGCAGGCGGCAAATATGATAGATATCCAGATTCCAACACTTTGTCATATGGATTTACACGACATAAAATTTATAAATAAACTAGCAAGCTGTAGAGTTTGTATGGTTGAAGATAAAAAAAGTGGAAAACTTTTTCCGTCATGTGCAACACCTGTAAAGGAAGGCATGATTATTGAAACTGATTCTATCAGAGCTGTTCAAGCTAGAAGAACTGTTGTAGAACTTCTTCTTTCGGATCACCCGAATTCTTGTTTGACATGTGCGAAGAACCTCGACTGTCAACTTCAAAAAATAGCTCACGATCTTGGAATAAGAGAAATTCCATATCAAGGAGAAATGAGACAACTTCCGATTGACGCAAACAGTCTTTCCCTTGTTAGAGATCCGAATAAGTGTATCCTTTGCAGAAGATGCGAAACTATGTGCAATGAAGTTCAAACAGTAGGAGCACTTGCTGAAATTGGAAGGGGCTTTTATACTCACGTCGGCAGCACTTTTAACAGATCTATGTACGAAACGACATGCACATTCTGCGGTCAATGCTTGAGCGTTTGTCCGACAGGTGCCCTAACGGAAGTTTCAAATGTGAGAAAAGTTTGGAAAGCACTCCATTCGGACAAGACTGTCATAGTTCAAACAGCACCGGCTGTAAGAGTTGCACTCGGCGAAATGTTCGGCATGGAACCGGGAACCGTTGTGACAGGAAAGATGGTTACAGCTCTAAGAAAACTTGGATTTGATATGATTTTCGACACTAACTTTGCAGCGGACCTCACAATTGTTGAAGAAGCGAATGAATTTGTCGAAAGAATGAAGGGAAACGGCAAGCTTCCGATTTTAACTTCATGTTGTCCGGGTTGGGTAAACTTTATGGAGCAACAATTCTCAGATATGATTGACATACCAAGTACATGCAAGAGTCCACACGAAATGTTCGGTGCAATTGCAAAGTCATATCTCTGCGAAAAGCTTAATATTAAACCGGAAGACATGGTTGTTGTTTCAGTAATGCCATGTATTGCAAAGAAATTTGAAGCAGCAAGACCTGAACTTGAACACAAGGGTCAATCCGATGTTGACATGGTTATAACGACAAGAGAACTTGCATCGATGATTAAAGAAGCTGGAATTCATTTCACAGAACTTCCGGATGATGACTTTGACGATCCAATGGGAGAGTCCACAGGCGCAGGTGCAATTTTCGGGGCAACGGGCGGAGTTATCGAAGCGACTGTAAGAACAGCTTATGAAACTTTGACCGGTAAGGAACTTGAAAAGCTTGAATTTACTGACTTGAGAGGACTTACGGGAATAAAAGAGACAACTGTTAAAATTGGTGATAGAGAAGTCAGAATTGCGGTTGCAAATGGGCTTGGAAACACGAGAAAACTTTTAAACAAAGTTAAGAGCGGCGAAGAAAAGTTTGATGCAATTGAAGTTATGGCATGTCCTGGTGGCTGCATCGGAGGTGGCGGACAACCTTTCCACCATGGTGATATCAGCATTCTTAAGAGAAGAGCCGAAGGAATTTATAGCGTAGACCATAACAAAAAGCTCAGAAAATCACACGAAAATCCAAAGATTAAAGAACTATATGAAACATATCTCGGAGAAGTTGCCGGACCGAGAGCACACGAACTTCTTCATACAAGTTATGAAGCAAAACCAAAACTATAATTAAAATTAATTAGCCTCGAGCATCGAAAATTTTTGCTCGGGGCTTTATTTATGTGTTTTTATAATCATTTCTCAGATTTTTGGGTATAAGTAAGATAGTGGAGGTGTAATATGCTAAAGTTTATGAAAAAAATCCCGGGAGGACTTCTTCTGGTACCTATGCTTATAAGTGCACTTTTTGCAACATTCTTGCCGGATGTCTTTAAAATTGGCGGAATGACAGAAGCAATTTTTACAACGAAAGGAATCAACTACATAGTTGCCTTAGTGTGCTTCTGTTCATCGGCGGCACTTGATTTGGAAAAAATGAAAAAAGTTATAAGAAAACAAGGCTCTATACTTGCTCTAAAAGTTGTGATTTGTTTTGTATTTTCATTTTTATATTTTAAATTTTTTGGGATGAATGGAATTTTTGGAATTTCAGCAATTGCATTTACGGCAACGATATGTTCCTTGAATCCATCGCTCTATCTTGCTCTAGTCTCCGACTACGGGGATCCGGGAGACGAAGGGGCATTCGGACTTACCGGGCTACTTTGTGTTCCTGCGTTTCCAATGCTTGTTTATAGCGTGTCGAAAGTTTCCGGTGTCGATTGGATGCCGGTTGTGTCAGTTTTAATTCCGATTGTTTCTGGAATTGTAATTGGAAATCTTGACAAAGATTTAGGCAAATTTTTCGCAGGAGCAGTCCCGATTTTAACACCGTTTATGGGATGGGCTTTCGGAGCCGGAATAAACCTTATCGCTGCGTTTAAAGCAGGACTTGAGGGAATTATACTAACGATTATTTTCTATGTCGTGTCGTTCCCACTTTTATGGCTTTTTGAAACGAAAGTTTTGAAGGAAAGCGGAATTACAACATTTGCAATTTCGTCAATAGCGGGCCTAAGCGTTTCTGTGCCGTCTCTTATTGCAGCGGCAGACCCGAGTGTCGAAACCATTGCAAACGGGGCGGTTGCACAAATCGCTTTGGGTGTTGTTATAACAAGTGTTATCACACCATATCTTATAGGAGTTTATGCAAAAAATAAAGGAATTCAAAAGAGAGTAAAATAAATAAAAAATCTAATGGAGGTATTATGACTAATTATTTCGAAAAAGCAAAAGAATATAAAGATCAATTAATTGAGAATAGAAGGAGTTTACACCAAATGCCTGAAACCGGCCTTTCACTTCCGAACACAAAAAAGTTTGTTATGGAAAAGCTAAAAGCATTGGGACTTGACGTTAAAGAACTTGGCGAATCAGGACTTTCTGTTTTAATTGAAGGAGAAAAGGGCAACGGCAAATGTATTCTCGTGAGGGCGGACATGGACGCTCTACCAATGAAGGAAGAAAGCGGTCTTCCGTTTTCGGCAACCGGTGACAAAGCACACACTTGCGGACACGATCTTCACGCAGCAATTGCTATTTCCGCAGCGGAAATGTTTATTAAAGAGAAAAAGAATTTTAAAGGAAAAATAAAAATTATGTTCCAACCGGCAGAAGAAATTTTTGAAGGTTCGAAGATGATGATTGAAGAAGGTATTTTGGAAAATCCAAAAGTAGATGTGGCAATCGCTCTTCACACAGCACTTGATGAAGAACCTGGTTCGGTTGAATATAACGAAGGATATTTTACGACGAGTTGCGACAACTTTAAAATAAATATAAAAGGAAAAGGTGGGCACGGTGCGTATCCGCACACGACTATCGACCCGATAAATGCTGCTTTTAACATTTATCAAAACTTTATGGAACTCGTCGGAAGAGAAGCACCACCTCAAGAAACGGTCACTCTCACATTCGGAATGATGAGTGCCGGTTCAAACTCGAACATAATCCCTGAAACGGCGGAACTTCAAGGTACTCTTAGAACTTATAGTCCGGAAGTTAGAAAGAATTTAAAAGCACGTATGCAAGATATTGTCGATGGTGTAATGAAGACAACGAGAAGTGAAATAAATCTCGACTTTTTCGCAGGAGTTCCGAGTCTTTTATCGGATCCGAAGCTAACTGCGGAACTTGTTGGATATATTGCCGAGGCAAATCCGGATTTGAAACTCATTCCGAACACGCAAATTATGGCGAGTGAGGATATGGCACTCGTTGCAGAAAAAGTTTCGACAACATATTTTATGCTCAATTCAAAAGTTGAAGGAAATAATTTCAGCCATCACAATCCGGGTGTTGAATTTAATGAAGATGCACTTCCGATTGGACTTGGTTTAATTGTAACCTCCGCAATAAGTTGGCTCAATAATAATTAAAAAGATTTCAAAATATCTATGGTTGTGAGAACACTCATAGATATTTTTTATATTTTCATCCGATTTATTAAAATTAATGATACGATTTTATAAAAAGGTATTGACGTTTTTAAAATTAGATGATATAATAACATATAGAAAGATTTCTATATGAGGTGAGATTTTGGATAAGGTATATAACGATACAGCGAAAATATTGAAAGTGTTGTCCGATCCGAAGCGTTTGCGCATCGTGGACATGCTTTCTTGCGGTGAGCTGTGTGCTTGCGAACTTTTGGAGGCGTTTCATATAACGCAACCTACTTTGTCTCACGACATGAAGCAGCTCGTGAATTTAAAATTGGTGAATTTTCGCAGAGAAGGAAAAAATGTTTATTATTGTCTGAATCAGTCCACTTTGAACAATTTGCAGAAAATTTTAGATATCATGTTCTCAGATAAACAGGATTGTATCTGTCACAAGATTTTAAACAACGGAAGAGAAGGTGATTCCAATTGCGATTGCTGTTGCGACGATGAAAGTGAATCGGATTGTGGTTGCGAAAGCGATAGAGACTGCAGTTGTGGGACAAAATAAGATTTACAATTCTGTTTGAATTGTATTCATACGCCGATGCATATTTTGGCATCGGCTATAATTAAAAACCACATATAGAAAATCTTCAATGTATTATAAAGGAGAGATTATTATGAGCAAGATGTGTATCTATGAACCTGCCCTATGTTGTGAAACGGGCCTTTGCGGAGTCAATGTGGACCCTGAACTTCTTCGTATTTCTACAGTTTTGAATACTTTAAAAAATGAAGGGGTAGAAATTAAAAGATTTAATTTAAACAGCGCACCAATGGAATTTGTCAAAAATAATATTGTCAATCAATATTTAAATGATAAGGGAGTCGAAGGTTTACCTGTTGTGACTTTGGATGGAGAGATTGTAATAGAGGGAAGGTACCCTGCAAATGATGAGATATTGACTCTTTTAAATCTGCCGGCGGAAATGCTTCTTCCAAAAGGGGCGACATCATGTTGCTGTGGAGACGATGACGACACATGTTGCTGTGGAGACGATGACTCATGTTGCAGCGGAGACGATGACGACACATGTTGCTGTGGAGACGATGACGACACATGTTGCTGTGGAGACGATGACGACACTTGTTGCTGTGGAGACGGAGAGGATAAAGAAGTTTCAAAGAATGACAAAAAAGAAGGAGGATGTTCTTGTGGATGTTGTTAAGAAAAATGGGGGGACAAATATGTATGAACTTTTTATGCCTGACAAAAACCATCTGACAAAGTATCTTTTCTTTACCGGAAAAGGCGGTGTCGGAAAAACTTCAATTGCCTGTGCAACGGCTGTAAAGCTTGCGGATGAAGGAAAAAAAGTGCTTCTTATAAGCACTGATCCCGCATCCAATTTGCAGGATGTTTTTGATAAAAAGTTGGACAACAAGGGTGTTAAAATCGATGAAGTGAGCGGACTTACGGTTTTGAATCTCGATCCGATAGAGGCGGCAGAGGAATACAAAGAGAGTGTAATTTCGCCGTACAGAGGCAAGCTTCCTCAATCGGTTATTGCCAATATGGAGGAACAGTTATCCGGCTCGTGTACTGTTGAAATTGCTGCATTTAATGAGTTTTCAAATTTCATCACCGACAGCGAAATTTCTGAAAAATATGACAATATTATTTTTGATACGGCTCCTACAGGGCACACTCTTAGAATGTTACAACTTCCGTCGGCATGGAGCGGTTTTATAAGTGAAAATACTCACGGTGCATCTTGTTTGGGACAACTTTCAGGGTTGGAGAGTAAAAAAGATATTTATAAAAAAGCTGTTAAAACTTTGAGTGATAAGAATCTCACGACACTTATTTTGGTTACAAGAGCCGAGGAAACTCCTATTAAGGAAGCAATGAGAGCATCTCAGGAGCTCGCACAGCTTGATATAAATAATCAGATTATGATTATCAACGGTGCTTTAACGGAGCCTACTGACGAGGTTTCCAAAAAGCTCTTTAATAAACAGCAAAACGCTTTAAAAGATATGCCGGAGCATTTGAGAAGGATGAAGACTTATATTGTGCCTTTAAGAGCGTACAATGTTGTAGGGATAGATAATATTCGTACATTATTTACAGACGACAAAATTTATGATGAGGTTGAAAAATCGGAAGTAGATAGATTGCCACATTTGAGAGAAGTAATTGACGATTTATATAAAAACGGCAGAAAAGTGATTTTTACTATGGGAAAGGGAGGCGTCGGAAAAACAACTGTTGCAGCAGCTATTGCAATGGGAATGGCAGAAAAAGGCGTGAAGGTAAATCTCGCAACAACAGACCCGGCGGCGCATTTAAAATATGTTATAAGTGAAAATAAAAACATATCTATGAGCCGGATAGATGAGAAAGAAGAGTTGAAAAAATATCAGGACGAGGTTTTATCGAAGGCTAGGGAAACGATGTCCGAAGATGATTTGGAATATATCAAAGAGGATTTGCGTTCGCCTTGCACACAGGAAATTGCAGTATTCCGTGCTTTTGCGGAAATTGTGGACGAATGTGATGATAAGGTCGTAGTTATAGACACCGCGCCTACAGGACATACACTTCTTCTGTTGGATTCATCCCAAAGCTATCACAAAGAAGTTCAACGAACACAGGGAGAAAATATTCCGGAATCGGTCAAAAATCTTTTACCGAGATTACGTTCGGAGGAAACCGAAGTTGTAATAGTAACACTTGCCGAGGCAACGCCTGTGTATGAAGCTCTACGTTTGGAGGACGATTTAAAGAGAGCGAAAATCCCTGTAAAATGGTGGATAATAAATTCTTCACTTTATAAAGCAAACTCGACAGACAAGTTGCTTGCGGCAAAAGGAAATGAGGAAGTCAAGTGGATAAAGAAAGTTGAAGAGCATTCTAATGGAAATTTTGCTGTAATTGAGTGGAAAGCAGATGAAATAAAAGGCGAAAAACTTAAAGAATTATTTTAAAGGAGAAGTAAATGGAGGAAAATAAAAAAATAACCGCATTTCAAAGACATCTATCGCTTTGGGTGCTTTTGTGTATGGCGGTCGGGATTTTAATAGGCAGATTTCTGCCTGGCGTTACGGAGTTTTTAGGTAAGCTTGAAATTTCAAATATATCGATTCCGATTGCAGTTTTAATTTGGATTATGATTTATCCTATGATGATAAAAGTGGACTTTAATAGCGTGAAAGAAGTGGGTAAAAATCCAAAAGGTTTGTATTTGACTTGGATTGTAAACTGGCTTATAAAGCCATTTACGATGTATGGAATAGTATATTTCTTTCTGTTTGTGATTTTTAAAAACTATATTTCTCCGGACCTTGCAAGAGAGTATCTGGCGGGGGCGGTTCTTTTAGGGGCGGCTCCATGTACTGCTATGGTTTTTGTCTGGAGTGCACTCACAAACGGAAACCCGGCTTATACTGTTGTGCAGGTGGCAACAAATAACTTAATAATACTTGTCGCTTTTGTGCCGATTGTAAAATTTTTACTCGGGGTTTCAAATGTAAGTGTGCCTTATAGTACTCTCTTTTTGAGCGTTTTTCTGTTTGTTGTAATTCCACTTGCGGGTGGAATTGTGACAAGGATGACAGTTCTAAAAAAACGCGGCAAAGAATACTTCGAAAGCGAATTTGTTCACAAATTTGACGGAATTACTACTGTGGGACTTTTACTAACGCTGGTTTTGATTTTTGCATCGCAGGCGGAAGTGATTCTTTCAAATCCGCTTCATATCGTTCTTATAGCGATTCCTTTGATAATACAGACATTTTTCATTTTCTTTGTTTCTTTCGGAGTTGCAAAGTCAATACGTTTACCGTTTGATATTGCAGCACCGGCGGGAATGATTGGCGCATCGAATTTTTTTGAGCTGGCGGTTGCGGTTGCAATTGCACTTTTCGGAACGACAAGTCCTGCAGCACTTGCGACAACTGTCGGAGTTTTAACGGAAGTGCCGGTGATGCTGACTCTAGTAAAAATTGCAAATAATTCAAGAAATAAATTTGAATGATATTATAAAATATCCGGAATAATATTTCCGGGTATTTTTTTGTTGTCTTATTTTTTTAAGTTTCATTTGTAGTTTTATATAAAAAATATTATAATATAAAGAGGAGGAGAAAAATATGTATTTAAAAAATGGAAAATATTTAACAAGAGACGGAATTTTAAAAGATAATCCGGGAATCTTGGTGGAAGACGGAAAAATAAAATCAATCGGAGAAAGTTCGGACAAAGATGTAATCGACTGCACAGGGAAAATTATTTTTCCGGGATTTGTTGAAGCACACTGTCACACAGGTCTTGATGAACAAGACATCGGTTATGAAGGACAGGACTACAATGAAGCAAGCGAACCTATTCAAGCGGATTGTCGCGGTCTTGACGGAATAAATCCTTTCGAATCAGGCATAAAGGATGCAATGGAAGGTGGAGTTACAACTTTTAACGCCGGACCGGGTTCGGCAAATGTTATTGGTGGAACTTTCTGCTGTTTGAAATCATTTGGATCATCAGTTGATGAAATGGTTATAAAAAAAGACAGTGCAATGAAAATTGCATTCGGTGAAAATCCAAAGAGATTTTACGGTCAGTCTCAAAAGAAAAGCCCTTATACAAGAATGAAAATCGCTTCACTTTTGAGAGAATATATAAACAAAGCTATTGAATATGGAAAGGACAAGGAACACAAATTCGATTTGGGACTTGAAGCATTCCAAAAAGTTATAAATCATGAAATCCCTCTAAAGGCACACTGCCACAGAGCGGACGACATTGCAACTGCTATAAGAATTGCAAAAGAATTCGGCCTTGGTCTCACGCTCGACCACGTGACGGAAGGACATAAAATTGTGGATTTGATTAAAAATTCAGGATTTAGCTGTATAGTTGGACCGAGTTTCGGTGGCAGAAGTAAAGTCGAGCTTAAGGATAAATGTTTTGAAACAGCAGGCATTTTGGCAAATGCAGGAGTTAAAGTCGCAATTATGACAGACTCGACGGTTATACCGCTCCAAAACCTTACAATGTGCGCAATGCTTGCATACAGACACGGCATGAAAAAAGAAGATGCTTACAAAGCAATCACGATTAACGCTGCGGAAATAATTGGAGTTGAAGACAGAGTCGGCTCGATTGAAGAAGGAAAAGATGCGGACTTTGCAATTTTCAATGAAGATTTTATGGAATCCACAAACGCAAGATGCGTAAAGACAATAATAGACGGAAAGGTGAGATTTAGTGAAGAAGTATAAGAATCTCATCTTCGATTGCGACGGTACGCTCCTCGATTCAAACGAAGCAACGGTCGGTGCATTCGATGCATTTGCAAGGCTTATGATCAATCGCGGTTTGACGGAAAAAGAAACTGACGATATTTTCCACGCTTCTTCCGAACAGTCTGTCATAAATCTTGGAATACCGACGACTACTGCAAATATGCTTAAACTGCAGGAACTTTTTGATGCGAACAGCGGTAGTATAAAGTTTTTTGACGGCGTTGAAGATGTGCTTGCGATTTTGAAGGACAAGAATATAAATATGGGCGTTGCGACAAACAGAAGTGAGGGCGAAACTCTGATTGCGATGAATGCGAATGGAATCGGAAAATATATCGACAAATTCACATGCAGAGACTACGGTGAAAATCCTAAACCATCAGGCGACATGCTGAAATATTATTTAAAAAAGCACAATCTTAAAAAAGATGAAACGCTCATGCTCGGAAACGCAATTGCGGACCATTTGGCAGCAATTGACGCCGGAATTGACTATGCATATTGCATGTGGGGCACGAAACTCAAGCACGACGCCGAAGCGATTGAAATTGAAAAACCGGAGGAGATTTTAAACCTGGTATGATTATTTTGGGCAGCTCATCTCCGAGAAGAAAAGATATTTTGGACATGATGGGTGTAAAATTTAAAGTAGTAAAACCGATTGTCGACGAGGACAGCATCCGTGCGAAGTTCGATATAAAAAACGGCAACGACAAATGCGAACTTGTCAAGGAACTCTCGTATTCTAAATTAAAATCAATTGAAAAGGATTTTTCAAGCGACACAATTTTATGTGCAGACACACTTGTATTTTTGGGAAATGAAGCTCTTGGAAAACCGAAAGATCATGAAGATGCTAAGAGAATGCTCCGAGAACTGCTCGGAAAAACTCACGAGGTTATCACCGGATTTTCGATAAAAAGAGACGGAGAAGTCAGAACAATTTCCGTGGAGACCAAGGTAAAATTTAGAGAAAGTTCGGAGCTTATTTCGAGACTCATCGAGGAGTATGTCGAGAGCGGAGAAAGCGACGGAAAAGCCGGAGCATATGGAATTCAGGACAGCGGTGCACTCTTTGTCGACTCGATCGACGGAGACTACTACAATGTTGTGGGCCTTCCGATCGACGCGGTTTTGGGTGTTTTGAAATAATTTAAGATAGAATATTGGGCAACTGATTTATTGTCGGGATTTTAAGAAAATCTCGGGAATATTTTCGGTTGCTTTTTGTTTGGGGGAGTTTATTTGGATTTATGTGAAATTTTATCGTTATATATCTGATTCTTTTTTTATGCATTTTAGTTCTGATTATCCATTAAATTTGCATAATGAAATAATGAAGGATTTTTTTATATTCTAATTATCCGATTTTATTATTTTAAACATTTATTTATTTTTAAGAAAAAAATTATAGGATAAATTCTTGATGAATTTTAAAAATATTTTTATACAAAAATAAAAAATTAAGAAATAGAAATGCATTATTACGATTTCGCAACATTGGGGAATAGGAAGGGGAATTTTTATATTTATGGATTTAAATGGAATATTTTAAAAAATTTGATTGGAGTAGAATAGGAGTAGAATAGGAGAAGAGAAAAGTGAAATAGGAGAAGAGAAAAGTGAAATAGGAGAAGAGAAATGTGAAATAGGAAAAGAGAAAAGTGGAGTAGGAGAAGAGAAAAGTGGAATAGAAAAAAGAAGAAATTAAAATAAATTGAGTATGTTACAAAATATGTGAAGTAAATACGACTGTAATGGAAACAGAATGCGAAGTGTATGCTAATATTATGCGACTGCAATGCGACCGTATGTGAACGGTATGCGAACGTAATGCGACGGTATACGAAACGTATGCGAATATTATACGAACGTAATGCGACTGCATACGAACCGTATACGAATCGTATGCGGTTTTATGCTAAGAAAAGCAAAGAAAAGCAAAGCAAATAAAACAAACAAAAATAAAAAAAGCAAAATAAAAATGCATCTGAATTTGTGTGTGTAAAATTTTATTTCAAAGTTAGATTTATTTTTGCATAACAATTGAGTTAAAAATATTGTGCTTGTAACAAAGTCCGAAATGCATTTAAAATCAAAAAAGTTATTATTGTCTTTTGTGAAAAATGATGTCTTTTTATCAATTCTGTTTTGGATTTATACAAAGACGGAGAAAAATATTTAAAAGTAATGCAAAATTATTCAATTGCATTGCAAACGATATGCAAGTGCATTACAAGCGGTATGCAAAATGATGCCAAGAAAAGCAAAGCAAAGAAAAGAAAAGCAAAGCAAAGAAAATAAAAACAAACAAAATAAAATATTCCCACATTTTTCTAATTTGACATTTCTCGGGATATATATTTTTAGAGTTTGATTAATTTGTGTGTTTGTTTTTGTTTATGATATGTAATCTGCATCAATTGATATATTGTTTATAAAATGTTATAATATTGCTATATGAAAGGAAGATTATTATGGGTTTATTTGAAAAAATTTTTGGCACACCGTCCGCAAAAGAATTAAAAAAGATTGAGCCGATTGTGGATGAGGTTATGAGCCTTGAAGATAAATATAAAGCACTTTCCGACGAGGATTTGAAAAATAAGACGCTCGAGTTTAAGGAGCTTTTGAACGGCGGAAAGACGCTTGATGATATTCTCCCTGAAGCATTTGCAGCTATAAGAGAGGCGGATTATCGTGTTTTGAAGATGCGCCCTTTCAGAGTACAAGTAATAGGGGGAATGGTTTTACACCAAGGAAAGATTGCTGAAATGAAGACCGGGGAAGGAAAGACTTTGGTTGCGACTTTGCCGGCATATTTAAATGCACTTTCAGGAAAAGGAGTACACATTGTCACGGTCAACGATTACCTTGCAAAGCGTGACAGAAATTGGATGGGCAAGGTTTTTGAATTTATGGGGTTAAAAGTCGGCGTTATCGTTAACGGAATGGATAATGTCGAAAGAAGAGACGCATATGATGCGGATATAACTTACGGGACAAACAATGAGTTCGGATTTGACTATTTGAGAGATAATATGGTCATTTACAAGGGCAATATGGTTCAAAGGGGTCAAAATTTTGCAATCGTTGACGAAGTCGACTCGATTTTGATTGACGAAGCAAGAACACCGCTTATTATAAGTGGTCAATCCGACAAGCCGACAGATCTTTATGAAAAGGCAAAGGCTTTTGCAAGTACTGCAACGTTCAGGTATTTGGACCCGAATGAAAAGCCGATAAGTCCGCTTGATTTCGACAAGGATATGCCGGAAGAAACGGTGGATTATGTCATTGACGAAAAGGGAAATTCCGTTTCACTTACAGAGCTTGGGACAAGAGATGCTGAAAAGTTTTTCGGAGTTGAAAATCTTGCGGATATCGACAATATTGAAATTATGCACCACATTAATATTGCTTTAAAAGCTAAGGCGCTAATGAAAAAGGACAAGGATTATGTTGTAAAAGATGGCGAAGTTCTTATCGTCGACGAGTTCACCGGACGTATTATGTACGGTAGAAGATACAGCGACGGGCTTCACCAAGCGATTGAAGCAAAGGAAGGTTTGGATGTTAGAAATGAGTCGATGACTCTAGCAACGATCACTTTCCAAAACTATTTCCGTATGTATGAAAAGCTTTCAGGTATGACGGGTACTGCGATGACTGAAGAAAGTGAATTTAGAGAAATTTACGATATGGAAGTCATTGAAATCCCGACAAATAAGCCTGTTCAAAGAATAGATTACGATGATGAAATTTATGCAACAATTGCGGGTAAAGATACGGCGATTGTTCGTGACATAAAGGAATGTTTTGAAAAGGGACAACCGGTTCTTGTCGGTACTATCACGATTGAGGACTCTGAGCATTTGTCACGACTTTTAAAGAAAGAAAGAATTCCACACAGAGTTTTGAATGCGAAGTTCCATGAAAAGGAAGCGGAAATAGTAGCACAAGCAGGTCGCTTGGGCTCAGTTACAATTGCAACGAATATGGCAGGTCGTGGTACGGATATTATGCTCGGCGGAAATCCTGAACACATGGCAATGAACGATATTAGACGCGAAGTGGAAGATGAAACGCTTCTTCCGAATATCGAAGGTCATGAAAACACTGATGATCCGGCACTTTTGGCTTACAGAAAGAAATATCACGATTTGGTTGAAAAATATAAAGAAGAAATCAAAGAAGAAAAGCAAAAAGTTATGGAAGCCGGCGGTCTTCACATTATCGGTACGCAAAGACACGAAAGTAGACGTATTGACAATCAGTTAAGAGGTCGTGCAGGTCGTCAAGGAGACCCGGGTTCATCTAAGTTCTACATTTCAACTGAGGATGATTTGATGAGACTTTTCGGCGGTGAAATGCTTAAAAATCTAATTCAAAAATACGGCGAAGGCGATGATGTGCCACTTAAACACAAGCTCATCACAAAGAGAATTGAAACGGCTCAAAGAAACGTTGAAGCTAACAACTTCAGAACACGTAAGCACGTTTTACAATACGACGATGTTATGAACCAACAAAGAAACATTATTTACGGAGAAAGAAAGAAGTTGCTTGATGAAGATAATATCAAGTCACAAATTCTTGATATGATTGATTCGGAAATTGATTTTATTGTGGATTCCGCTGCTGTTGATTTTGATAAGACTGCAGAGTGGAACGCACCGGCTGCTGCTCTTGAGCTCGAAAGAGTTTTTGGAGTTACCCCGAAAGAAGCTGACACGCCGAATGCAATGAAAGAAGAAGTTAAGGATTTGATTCTTGACGAATACAAGAGACGCGAAGATGAGTTTGGCGAAGAAAACATCAGAAATATCGAAAGAATTCTCCTTTTGAGAGTTGTTGACGAAAAGTGGATGGACCAAATCGATGCTATGGATCAGCTTAAAACCGGTATCGGACTTAGAGCATATGGTCAAAAGGATCCGGTTCAAGCTTACCAAATCGAAGGTTCACAAATGTTTGAAGATATGAACAGAGAAATCCGTTCGGATTTTTTGAGATTTTTATTCCACGTTGAAGATCCTGAAAAAGTTGAAAAGAAAAGAATGTCAAAAAATATAAAAGAAGGTGCTTCTGACAAGCAACAAACTATTAAGCGCCAAGCTCCTAAGGTTGGAAGAAACGATCAATGTCCATGTGGAAGCGGCAAGAAGTACAAAAACTGTTGCGGGAGGAATGAATAATGGAAGTGACTAGAGACGTTTATCACCAGATAGACGAACTTATAGATAAAGTCCAAGAAATCGGGGTGTCTCTTTGACCCTCAAAAAAAGAAAGATGAGTTAAATGAGCTGAAAAAGAAGAGTTTGGAGTCGGGTTTGTGGGACAAGCCCGAGGAAGCGACTCTTCTTATGAAAAAAATTAATGACATCGAGTCGGAGTTAAACGACTACAATTCTCTCTTAAAAGAACTTCGGGAGCTTCGATTTATGGTAGAGCTCTCCGAAGAATACGGGGATGAAAAAGAGTATACTATCGAGCTGAAAAAGCTCAAAAATCTTGAGAGGCGAGTTGTTGACTACAGCTACAGCCAAATGCTTACGGGTGAATACGACACGGGAGATGCGGTCGTTCAAATTCACTCGGGGGCGGGCGGACTTGAAGCACAAGACTGGGCGGAAATGCTCTATAGGATGTATCAACGATGGTCGCAAAGAAAGGGATTCAAGCTTAATATATACGATATTTTAAAGGACACCGAAGCCGGCATAAAGAGCGTTACTTTTGCGGTTCAAGGGCGAAATGCGTATGGATATTTAAAAGCGGAAAAAGGCGTGCACAGACTTGTTAGAATCAGTCCGTTTGACACTGCGCGAAAAAGACACACGAGTTTTGCAAGTGTCGATGTAATTCCGTCGCTTGATGACGATATCGAGGTTTCGATAAATGAAAACGATCTTGAAATCGACACATATCGTTCGAGCGGTGCAGGCGGTCAAAGCGTCAACACTACTGACTCTGCGGTTCGAATAAAACATATTCCGACTGGTATTGTGGTTTCCTGTCAAAACGAAAGGAGCCAACTCAAAAACAAGGAAGTCGCTCTTAAAATTTTGAAGGGAAAACTCATAGCTTTGAAAGAGGAAGAACGCAAGGAAAAGATTGAGGACCTTGCCGGGAACTATTCGAAAATCGAGTGGGGCAGCCAAATCAGGAGTTATGTTTTTCATCCGTATAAGATGGTTAAGGACCACCGAACAAACTTTGAGGTCGGCGATGTTTCATCGGTTATGGACGGTGAGATTGACGAGTTTATAAGAGCGTATTTGCTCTACAGGAAAAAGGAAGGCGCAAATTGAAATTCGAATTAAAAAGCTTAGACGATACAACTTCAATTGCGAAGAAAATAGCGGAGATTTTAGAATCGGGCGACGTCGTTTTTTTGGAAGGCGACTTGGGAACGGGGAAGACCACTTTTGTGAATGAAATCGCAAAAATTTACGGCACCCTTGCAAAGAGCCCGACTTTTTCGCTTGTAAATCTTTATGACGGCGAAAAAAGAATTTCGCACATCGACCTTTACAGACTTGAAACAATCGACGAAGCATATAACATAGGCATCGAAGAAATTCTTGACGACGACACGATTAAGTTTATTGAGTGGCCCGAAATTTTAGGTGATGAGCCGTTCGATTTAAAGCTCACTTTCAAATACGAAGATGGAAAACGAGTGCTATATCTCGAAGGAGATGCATTAAAAAGAGGAGATTTTTAATGGACAAGGTTTTACTGAATTTACTTACGGGAACGGCATCCACAGGAGTTTCCATTACAAAAGGCGACGAGACTCTGATTTCGATTTCAATCGAGACAGGCATTCGCCAATCGGAAACTATTTTTAAAATGATCAAGGATGCCTTTTCGTATGTAGACTTGACAATTAAAGATATTGACGCGGTTTCAACTTTGAAGGGACCGGGCTCTTTTACGGGGCTCAGAGTGGGTCTTGCCGCCGCAAAGGCAATCGCTTTTGCCGTTAATGTACCGATTGTGCTTGTGGACACGATGGACGCGATTTTTCATGAAGCGAATTATGAAAAAGACGTTCTCACGATTATGGATGCAAGGCGCGACAGAGTTTATTTAAAAAAGCACTACGGCGACGAAAGAGCAGACGAGATTTCGGAAGTTGCTGCAATAGAGCCGAGGGAAAACACAGTTGTCGTCGGAGAAAATGCACTTAAATATAAAGATATTTTTACGGAAAAAGGATATACCTTTATTCCGAAAAAAGATGTTTACTTAACAATAAAGGGTCTCACCGAGGCGGCACTTCGAGTGAGTGAGGACGACTATGTTGACAGCCTTGAATCGAGACTCGATTATCTAAAAAAGGACAGCGATGTCGTCACTGTGAAAAAAGAAAAGCTATGAATCTGAGAACACTCGAAAAAAATGATGTTCATTGGGTGGGAAAAATCGCTTCTGAAATTTTTCACACAGACGACGTGGAATCGTTTTTTAAAAACGAAAACTACAAAATCATCGGCATCGAAAATGTGGCATTTGCGATATTTCAATTTGTCGCAGGTGAGGCGGAAATAATTTATATAGCCGTTCGTGATGAGTTCAGACGGCAGGGCATCGGTGGAAAGATGCTCGAGTATTTTATCGAGAATTTTAAGCCGGAGAGTATTTTTTTGGAAGTTAGAGATTCAAATATAAATGCTCAAAAAATGTATAAAAAATACAATTTTAAAAATATAGGAATGCGAAAAGGCTACTATGAAGGGGGAGAGAACGCTCTTTTGATGGAGTGGAAGATATGTTAACATTAGCAATTGAAACGAGCTGCGATGACACAAGCATTGCGGTTGTCGAAAAACCGAATAAAGTTCTTTCAAATGTCGTGCAGAGCCAAATCGACACGCACCTGAAATACGGAGGAGTTGTGCCGGAAATCGCTTCGAGAATGCACATCGATGCAATTGAAATCTGTTTAAAAGAAGCACTTCTTCGCGCGGACAAAACGCTCGAGGACATTGATCTCATATCCGTGACACAAGGACCGGGGCTCATCGGGAGTCTTCTTGTCGGTGTTTCGTTTGCAAAGGCGCTCGGCGTCGCAACGGGGATTCCGGTTGTTGGAGTAAACCACATGAAGGGGCATATCGCTTCGAACTATATCTCAAATCCGGATTTAAAACCGCCGTATATCGCACTTGTCGTGAGCGGTGGACACACATATATCATAGACGTTGTCGACTACGACGAGTTTCATAAAATTGGCGAGACAAAAGACGACGCGACGGGCGAGAGCTTCGACAAAGTTGCTCGCGTCATGGGAATCGGTTATCCGGGCGGAGCGGAGCTTGAAAAACTTGCGAAGGACGGCGAGGATGTTCTCGATTTCCCACGTGTTTATCTTTCGAAGGACTCGTTCGACTTTTCGTTTTCGGGACTGAAAACTGCGGTCATAAATTATATAAACACAGAAAATATGAAAGGAAATCCGATAAAGCGTGAAGACGTCGCAAGGAGTTTCCAGGAAGCGGTGATTGACGTCATCGTGGACAAGGTCATTAGAGCGGCAAAGATGAAAAACAGAAAGACCATCGCAATCTCGGGCGGCGTTTCAAATAACAAAGCCATCAGAGACAGCATCCAAAAAGCGGGCGAGGAATTTCAGATAAAAGTTTTGACGCCGGAAGCAAAATACACCGGAGACAACGCTGCAATGATTGGAGTTGCAGGCTTTATACAATACGAAAAATACGGCGAATCGCCAATTGATTTTGTCGCCGACCCGAATATGGGATTGTAGGAGGAATTATGCAGAAGAAACCTTATAAAATAATGACACTTATTGTGCTTGCAATTTATTCGATTCTCATTTTCAGTTTTCTCTCTTTGAAAATTGGGAACTGGTTCGTTGAAAAGAGCGACAATGAGATAGTTGTAAATTCGGAAAAAGAAGAGGGTGAAAGCTTCTCGGATTATGCGAAACGTGTGACGAATCTTGTACCGTTTAGAACAATTAAAGGCTATATCACACGTCTTAAAAATAAAGACATACTTCCGATTTATGCATTCCAATTTTTTGTTTTAAATCTCATGGCGGCGTTTCCGTACGGACTGCTTTTGCCGGTTGCGTTTAAAAAACTGAGACATTTTTGGGGAACGGTCGGATGCGTTTTTGTTATAGCGGCGATGAAAGAAATTTTCAAACTGCTTATTACCGTCGGTAGATGCGACATCGACGCCGTCATTTTAAACGTTGTGGGTGGAATGTTCGGATTTATGATATTCATGCTCATCTACAAAAATCCAAGTATAAAAGAAGAAATAACTGACTAGAGCTGTTTGAAAAGACAGCTTTTTTGTTTGCTGTTTTTTTAAAAGACATATAAGTAGATTGTGCGCTTTAAAAAATTTAACATAATTTCAACATTTGGCGGGTAATATGTATTTGAAATTTCGGGAGGGGTGTGATATCATATATATAGATAGTGAAACAAAAATCACAATCAAAACATATGTAAGCTACATATTAAACAAAGGAGGTTATTATGTACAAAAAATTTAGCTATTTTACAAAAAAGGGAAGATTCGGTAGAATCATTTGGACTGCGGCAGTCCTTTTAATTATTAGCCTTTTCATGGGCTCGGGCGCAATGAAAAGCATCTATGAAAGCGGACCGAACAAACTTGAAAGCACGATGAGCATATTAAAAGTCATCGTCGGACTCCACGCAATCTGGTTCGGCTATCTCGGATTTTACGACTTCTTCAACTTTTATTTTTCGGTCAAGAAAAAAATCAGCGGAATCGTACAAATCATTTTTGGAATTGCGGTAATTCTTCAAGTTTATTTCGCAACGCTTTCGATATTTGATTTAATCGGACTTTCAAATATGCCTGACATACACAACTTGAGCGCATTTGAAGGCTTGAACAATTTTAAATTCGTATTTCTGTCGCTCGCTTTTTCAATCGTAACATATTTTATAAGAAGCCATGTTGAAAAGGGAGAATACGATTTAAGAGCGACAATTGATGCAAGAATGTAATTACAAATGAATGGGCTGCATTGACGGCTCATTTTTTTGTGCAAATTTGCAAAGGGGGGGGAATGTGCTATAATATTTATATACAAGGAGGGCAAGATGGTTAAAAAATACAGAAAACTTTTGGGTTACATAGGACCTTTTAGAAAAAGGCGATTTTGGCTCGTAGTGCTTTGCGCAGCTTCGATTTTAATCGGCTCTATAATGCCGTTTTTCATCGGAAAGCTCGTAAATATGGTTACAGTGAGCGCACCTATTGCGGACATTTTAAAATTCGGAGCACTTTTAATCATAATCGGACTTTTGGATGCGACTTTAAACTCGACGCAAAACTACATATGGCATATGTACAGCACGGAGTATTTGAACTATTTCAGAACGATTATGCTGCAAGCGGCGCTAAAAAAGAATGTAAAATTTTTCAAAGAGAACGACGAGGATTTCACCAACAGAATTTTGCACGACACGTCGATTCTTTCATACGACATTTCAATCGGTTTTCCGATGCTCATTTTAAACGTGCTGAGAATTGGAATTGTCGTGGTTTTGATGTTTTATATGAGTCCCATTCTCACGATTTTACCTCTTTTGATCGTTCCGATATACACGTTCACATTCCATAGAATCGACAAAAAAATAAGAACGGCATCGAACAAAGAGAGACAACTTTTTACAAGAGTTTCCGAAACCGTAAAGGAATATCTGAACGGAGTTTTGCAGATAAAAATCAACGGCAAGGAAAAATTTTTCCTCGACAATTTTAAAAACACAATAAATGAATACACGGACTCGGCGAAGGATATAAAAAAATACACCGCAATAAGCTACGGCGTGGGTGGATTTACAAAGGCGCTCCTTCCGATAGTTGTGCTCATTTCGGGTGCGATTTTAATTATAAAGGGACAACTCACACTCGGCTATCTCTTTGCGTTTTATTCATATCTCGACTTTTTGTACGAACCGATGACGAATCTTTCGGATTGGTACACGGGCATAAACGTCAGTCTCGGGATGAGCGACAGAGTTTTGAGTTTTCTTGAGGACGATATGGAAGAAGAGACCGGAGAGAAGATTCGCGGCATAAATTCAATCGAGTTTAAGGACGTTTCTTTTTCGTATGATTCCCAAAAGCCGGTTCTTAATAGTGTGAATTTCAAATTTGAGAAAGGCGACATCGTCGGCATCATCGGACCGTCGGGCTCAGGCAAGTCGACGATTATAGACATAATCCTGAAAATTTGGGACACATATACCGGAGAGGTAATTGTGAACGATACGGAGCTCAGAAAAATCAATCGCTCAAGCTACTATGATAATCTTTCGCTTGTTGAGCAGGAGCCGTTCATTTTCAGAGATACAATTCTTCGAAATATTCAATTTGACAATGAAGTTGTCGACGGAAATGTTTTGAGGGAGAGCGAACTTTCAAATCTCGTCGAGAAAAAAGACGGGAAGCTGAACCACGAGCTTACAACGAACGGAGCAAATTTAAGCGGTGGGGAAAAACAAAGAATCGCACTTGCACGCGCTCTTTACAGCGACAAGGATTTAATTATCCTTGACGAGTTTACGTCGGCTCTCGACAATGAAACTGAGGATAAAATTGTGCAAAATATAAAAAAACTCGGCGAAGAAGGCAAGATTGTAATCATCATAACGCACAGAAAAAGCCCACTTTCAATAACGAACAAGATAATCGATTTGGAAAAGTTTTAGCCGAACGATTTAAACACAACTCAATACAAAAAAATAAAGCTGTCCAAACGGGCAGCTTTTTGAAATTCAATATTTTACATAAATTCTATTTATTTTGCGAGATTTCAGTTGGAGGGAACATTTCTCCAAATGCGTCGACCATCTTGTCGCCGTCAAACATACATCTTATTTTATAGCTCTTTTTTGCAATTTCGGCCTTTGAGTCGTTGATGAAAGTCACGTCAAAAGTTGCGTCCATGGCACCTTCTTTTTTGTCCGAAGGCACGGCTTTGAAGTTTTCGATTTTATAGTCCGTGACATTCGATTCGTAATACTTCGTGCTCAAAAGTTCCTGGTCGTTTAAGTATTTGATGAGCTGTTCTTCGGAGATGTATTCTCGAAGATCGTCGTAATATTTTTTGACTGTCTTTTTTGCTTCGTCGTCAGCGTTGTCATTTAATTCTTCCAAAGTGAAGATTTGGTTATCTGTCTTTTGTAAAACTTTCACTTGTTCGAAGAACAAATTTGCAAATTCCTCCGCCTTTTTGCTTCTTACGTCTTCATTTGTCTTGCATCCGCTGAATATCATCAGCGCTATTAAAATTGCAATCGTTGCAATTCGTATGGATTTATTTTTCATAATTTCTCCTTTCTACAAAAATATTGAATTCTTTAATATAATAATACCCAATAAATTACTATAAACAACAGTTTATATAACCGTTATACAAAAATAAGCGATAAAATACCGCTTATTTTTTTCTGAATAAATACACGGAAACAATCAGGAGAAGAACGCTCATGGCAATTTTTATATATGCCGAGTTGTATCTCGATTTGATGTATCCGTTTTTCCAATTTTGAATTTTCTCGTCAATCTTAACCCACTTCAAATCGCAGATGCCGTTTTCATCGGCGCTCATTTTATCGCTGAAAAGATTTACGGATTCAGGATTTTTAAAGAGCGTACGATTAAACATCATGTCGACGTCTTGCGGCGAGTCCACATATTTTTTAAAGAGCGACTTGTTCACGGGATACAAAATCCCGGAGTCGAAATAGTTCGTGTTTTCCAAGAGGTCAGGATAGCTTTGTTTCGGAGCGGTTGTACCTACGATGTTTATCTTGACAATATGTCCGAAAAGGCTGTCCTCATATGTTTTACCGGTTTCGAAATCGGACGAAAAATTGCTGCCGATTAAAACCGGAATCGGTTCGTCGGATTCGTAGTCGAAATCGAAATAATTTTCGAGCCCTTCTCCGTTTTCAATCTTCGGGGTTACAAGCTCGTACATATCCTTTGAGAAGAAAGTTTGTCTCGGCTCGAGCACGCCGTTTTTGTACATTTGCATAAATGAGGAGTGCGTGTAATATGGAATGTCATTTTCCAAAAATTCATCCACAAGTTTCAAAGCATTGTCGGTAAATTCGCTCGGATTTTTTTCGGAAACTGCATCGAGATGGTACAGTTCTTTGTTTGTGAAGACGTTCATTGCATCTTTTGGAGGTGTCGACTTTATCTTTAGAAATGCAAATATCGCGAGTGCAAGTGCGACTATAAATAAAAGCACACCGATTATTTTATTTTTCATAATAGTTCCACCCCAATTCTATAAAATTCGGAAGCTGTCTTTTTCCCAAAATCGAATCCAAAAAACTTGATTCGATATAATAAAAATCGTCCTCCATATCCGTTGTCGGTTTCGTGTAAAAAATCGGACTCTTGTCCAACGCAGACTCTGCTTTAATCCAAATATTTTTCACATGTCTGTTCGATTTGAGTTCGAACGAATCGCCGTCTTTTGTTTCCTGTGAAGGACTGAACTGAATTTTTGTAATCAAATTTAAATTCAAAAGATTTTTAAATGAGTAAAAGTTTGCCATTTCCTTGTTCGAATTTAAAAAGATTCGATACTCTCCGTCTGCACGTGAAACTATAGAGTCTCCGATAATCGTGTTCTTCATTTTCTTTTCGCCCGCTCCGATTGTGAGCGTTTGAAGAAGTGAAAGCGAAAGAAAAACAAGTGCCATTTTATAAATCTTTTTCATAATTTCTCCTTTCTACAAAAAAATTGAACTCTTTACTATAATAATACCCCAAAAAAAACGGATAAACATTTGCATATATTATGCGGCACAAAAAAGCCGAATTTATTATTGTAATTATAACACAAAAATATAATATAAACAATTGTATATGTTACGAGTTAAAAAATATGTATGCCGGGATTTTATAATCCCAGCTTGAACCAATCTCTGATTTCGGTGAGTCTTCTTATTCTGTGGTGCGGAAGTCCTGAGCGGCTGAGCTCGTGGTTTTCGCCCTTAAAGAGTACAAGTCTAGATTCGACTCCGAAATATTTGAGCGCCGTGAACATTTGAAGCCCCTCGGTGTGGTAGCATCTGTAGTCTTCGTTGCTGTTTATGAAAAGTGTCGGCGTTTCGACTTTGTCGGCGTATTTGAGCGGGCTTTGCTCCCACATCTTGTCGACACCGCCCCAACCGGAAACATTGTTCCAAATTGCGGCTCTCGTTTGGTCGTCGGCGAAATAGTAGCCGATGTCCGCCGTGCCCCACATGCTTATCCAATTTGAAATGGACCTTTGCGAACAGGCGCGTTTGAATCTGTTTGTGTGGCCGATAATCCAGTTCGTCATAAATCCGCCGTAGCTTCCGCCCGTCACAAAAACTCTGTCCTTGTCAATTGCAGGATACTTTTCGAGCACGAGGTCGGTGAAGTCCATCAAATCTTTGTAGTCGACGTCGCCGTATTTTCCAAAAATATCCATGAAGTCGTTTCCGTATCCATCGCTTCCGCGCGGGTTTGTGAAGAACACAATATAGCCTTCGTTTGCAAGGAATTGAAGCTCGTGATAGAAAACTGTGCCGTAAACTGTTTTCGGGCCGCCGTGAATTTCAAAGACGGCAGGATATTTTTTCGTCTCGTCGTAGTTCGGCGGAAGAAGCACAAATCCGGTGTAGTGATAATCGTTTTTGTCCCATTCGACTAGCTCCGGCTTTGCAACATAAACATCTTTCAATCCGTCGTTTAAGTGTGTTATTTCAATATGTTCACCATCTTTTATCTCGTAGAGCTCTTGAAGTTTTTGTTCGATTAAAGAAATTGCATAAATTTTTCCGTTTTTCACATCGAATGAATCGACGGAGCCACCGCAGTTTGTGAGCTGCTCGATTTCAAGATTTTTGTCGACGCGGAAAAGCTCGCATTTATATTCGATTGTGGTTGTGAAATAGAAATAGTCGCCGTCGACTTTAAAAGTGTCGCCCTCTCTGTATCTAACGTCGCTTCCGACGCTTGACCAAAAGGAAAAGTCCGGCATAATTTTTTTGAGAATTCTTTTTTCGTTCGGCTCAAACAAAATGAGGCTGCCGTTTTCGTTTATTCCGTGCGACTTCATGTCGGTTGCAAGAGTTATGATGTCGTCGCCCATAAATTTCAAAATTTGATAACTCATTCCGTAGAGCGGAGTTATGTCTTCAATTTTGCCGGTTCTTAAATCGAGCATCATCACTTCGCTTGTGAGCGGCATTTTGTCCTTGTAGACATTTGTAGTGAATGCGATTTTTTCGGTAGTTTTATTTATGTCTACAAGTTCGACGGTTCTTTCTTTTTCAGTCAAAAATGTGAGTTCTTTTTTGCCTAAGTCATAGCAGGCGAGGCGACTTCTATTTTTATTTGTAACGCCGGCGCCGTTTCCCCAAAAAGGAATTTCGTCGAACACATGATAGTCTTCGTCGTCCTTGTTTCTTGAAACCATCGCTTCTCGCGACTTCGAGTCGGTCTTGTCGTAGCCGTCCCAAATAGGGTTGTAATTTTCTATAAAAATAATTTTATTTCCGACAACATCGACAATTGATAGGTTGGAATCAAATTCCAAAAACTTTTCAGCTTCGCCACCGTTTAAATTCAGTTTATAAATCTTCGTTGAAGGTGCAGCGGATTTGTTTTCAGATTTGTCCCTATCGTCTCTAAAAATTATCTCATCTTCATTCAAAAAACAAAAACCTTGCCCACTCTTTGTCGTAATTCTTTTTGCGTTGTTGTTTTCGAGTTCAAAAAGTCCCGTCTCATATGACTTTTTATCTTCGCTAATATTTGTCACTTCAAATACAAATCTCTTACCACCATCTGAGAATGTTGGTTTTGAGAGAAATTTGTATTTTGTGAATGCGTCCAGTGTAATTTTATTCATAAAATACCTCCATGTTTATATTATAACAGTTTTAATGTGTTAAAATCAATTTAAAGGGGTATATAATATATATAAAGATAAGGAGGAATATTATGAAACTTACAATCGTAGCAAGAAACTTTGAAATGACGCCTGACTTAAGGGAATTAACGGAAAAGAAACTATCTAAGCTCGATAAATTCTTCGCAGAAGATATAACGGGCAATGCAGTGTTCAGAAGGGTAAAGTCGGATGAAATTTTGGAAGTGACAATATCCCTTCCTGACGGACAAGTTCTTAGGAGTGAACAAAAGACAAAAGACTTTTATGAATCTGTCGACAAAGTGTTAAATCAACTTGAAAGACAGATCAGAAAACATAAAACAAAACTTCAAAAGAGATACCAAAATACAAAGAGCATAAAATTTGAAGAAATCCCTGATTTGGAACCGAAGGAAGTCGTTGAAGGACCGAAAGTTGTTCGTGAAAAAGCATTCTTCTTGAAACCGATGTCGAGAGAAGAAGCAGCTCTTCAAATGGACCTTGTAACACACGATTTCTATCTCTTTAGAGATTCTGAAAATGACAAGGTTTCTGTAATTTATAAGAGAGGCGACGGCGACTACGGCGTTTTGAGAGAAGAATAGTGAAAAAGATAAAAATATATGACTTTGATAAGACCCTGGTCGACATAGATTCGATCAGGGTTCTTATAAGATTTGCATTAAAAAATGGATATATAAATATTTTCGGGCTCTCGTGGTGGATTATAAAGGGCTTTTTTGCTATGCTTTTCACCGGTAGATTTGAAAAAATAAAAAGTGCATTTGTCAGAGTTGTGGAGGCCGTTCCTGACAATGCATTAAAAGAGTTTTCGAAAGGATTCGTTGAAACGCACGGGTACAAAAATTTGATTGATGGGATCAATGAGGAGGGTTATATCACAATTCTTTGCTCTGCAAGTCTTTATGGATATATGAAATATGTAAAGGAAATTTTAGGTTTTGATTATCTTATCGCGACGGGTCACTCGGGTGGCAAGGTTATTGGAAACAACAATACAAAAATGACCAAGAAAGAAAATTTGGAAAAGCTATTCCAAAAAGAGGGGATTGAAGTTTCTTACGATGAGTCAAAGTCTTACACCGACAGTTATAAAAATGACTTTTGGATGTGCAGTTTCACAAAGAATAAGTTTGTTGTGAATTCAAAAAAATCTTATCCTGATTTTATAAATATAGAAGGAATGATAAATTGAGTTCTTTAATTTAATATGATATAATAAAGAAAGTATAGTTATGAAATGGAGTTACGAAATGAAAAAGTTTAAAGTAGCATTTATAACTGCTTTTTTTGCATTTACGGCATTTTATATTTTTGCAGTTGTTAAAAATGCACATAATCCGTTTGCAAAATATATCGGTGTCGAATCAGAAAAGGAAAAGACGACAGATGAAGATATAAATGGCTCGCAAGAAAAAGAAATCGACCTCGAAAAGATGAAGAAACCTAAAGAGGAGTTTAAAGGTGAGATTAATTTTGTCGTGATGGGGATTGACGGCATGGACCTCACAACTGAGGAGGCAAAGCATCAAAGAACCGACACGATGATTTTGACGAGAATAAATTTTGACACGGGTGAGGTGAGAATGCTCAATTTGCCGCGTGATACACAATATAAATTTCCAAACGGCAAATATGTAAAGCTAAACGCCGGTCATGCGACGGGTGGAAGCGAGCTTGCATTGAAATATATAAACAATCTTACCGGACTTCAAGTTGATAAATATGCCAAAGTTGACTATATGGCTGTGAAGAATCTTGTTGATTCAATAGGTGGAGTAGAGTTTGAGATTCCTTTCAGAATGAAATATCTCGATACGACGAAGGGCAAGGAACTTTCGATTGATTTTAAGCCGGGGCTTCAAACTTTAAACGGACAACAAGCGATTGAGTTTTTAAGATGGAGAAAAAATTCGCCGGGCATTCCGATGCCGACGGATGGCTCAGATATTTCGAGAATTGAGCATCAACAACAGTTTATAAAGGCGGTTATAAGTCAAGCACTAAGCTTTAAAAATGTTTTTAAACTCCCGAAAATTTTGAGAGTTGTGCTTCCGAATGTGGAGACAAACATTCCGATTGAAACAATCTTAAAGATGGCAACATCTGCGGGAAAAATAGATACTGAAAATATAAAGACAATGACTCTTCCGGGCCACGCAGAAAATGATGCCGAAGGGATAAGTTATTGGATTATGAACAAGGCTGAAGCCGATAATTTGATTAACGAGAATTTCAGATAAGACCGGACGAAAGTTTGGTCTTTTCCTATTTTTGGAGGAAAAATGAAAATAGATGTTACAAATATCACGCTCGAAACAAAGAGACTTATATTAAGAGCGTTTCAAATTGAAGACTTAGAGAATTTTTTCGATTATGCAAGAGTGCCGGGAGTGGGCGAAGCAGCGGGTTGGCTTCACCACAATTCAATTGAGGATACGAAAAAAGTTGCGGAAATGTTTATAAAAGAGAAGAACATATTTTCGCTTGTAGACAAAGATACGGGAAAAATGATTGGTACACTTGGTCTTCACGAGCCTGATGGAAAAATGCCGGAGCTTGTTTATGAAAAATTTAAAAAGAAAAACATTGTCGAGCTTGGATTTGTGCTCTCAAATGAATATTGGGGCAAAGGTTTGATGCCTGAAGCAGTGAGTGCAGTTCTTAAATATCTTTTTGAAAATACTGACGCAGAATTTGTAATGGCGGGGTATTTTGTAAACAACGAGCGTTCGATGAGAACTCAAGAAAAAGTCGGGATGGCAAAATTTGCCGAAGGAATAGGTAAGGACGCAGACAAAAAGGACATTGGAATTTGTTTTACAGGTATAAAAAAGGAGAAATATTTTGATAGAATTACCAACAGATGAGATACAATCACAAAGGATAATTTTGAGAAAATGGATTGATTCAGATCTTGAATCACTTTATGAATTTGGCAAAGTCGAAGGAGTTGGCGAAGCGGCGGGGTGGCACCACTTTTTGTCAGAGAATGACGCCCGAGATTTTCTTGAAATGTTTAAGAAATTAAACACCGTTTTTTGTATATACCACAAGGATGATGAAAAGGCGATAGGAACACTTGACTTTATTGTGGACAAAGATTACACCGACGGCAAAACCATGTGCATCGGCTACTCTCTTTCAAAGGCCTATTGGGGACAAGGCATAATGAAGGAAGCGATTGAAGCGGCAATTCCGTTTTTTAAATCGCATGAAATGGCACGACTTTCAGCAAATGTTTATAAAACAAACAACAACTCAATTCGGCTTCTCAATAAACTTGATTTTGAATTTATGTATGAGTTCGAAGACAAAGACGCCCATGGCAGACCTATTGTCGCGAACAAATATGTGAAGGAGATTTGATTCTAAAAAAATAAACTCGGCTGTGTTTTACCACAGACCGAGTTTTTGTGTGTCTATTTTGCGGAAACTTTTCTTATTTCCTTATCAAGTTTTTTCCATTCGTCGAATTTTTTTACTACAGTTCCAGATAGAAGTACGATACCAATCCAGTTCGGGATGACCATGAGTGCGTTAAAGAAGTCGCTGAACATCCAAACTGTGTCTACCGGAATGATTGTTCCGAGAACTATTGCAACGAGAACTAGAATTCTGTAAGGGGTGAGTGCTTTTTTTCCAAATAGGTAAGCGATGTTACTTTCGCCGAAGTAGTACCAACCGACGATTGTAGTGAATGCAAAGAATACTAGAGAAACTGCAAGGAACATGAGACCTGCGTTTCCGAATGCAATCTCAAATCCTTTTTGTGTTACTGCAACTGTTTGAAGTTCGAGTCCGGCTGAAATATTGTGTGCGTTTGTTACTAGAATGACAAGAGCTGTGAGTGTACATATTACGAGTGTATCAACAACTACACCTGCCATAGCTACGAGACCTTGATTGACTGGGTGTGGAACTTCAGCAACTGCGTGAGCGTGCGGAGTTGAACCCATTCCGGCTTCGTTGGAGAAAAGTCCCCTTTGGAGTCCCAGTCTAATTGCTTTTTTCATTGACACACCGACAAGTCCGCCGAGAACTGCTTCACTTGAAAATGCTGCAGTAAATATTCCCTTGAATACAGGAATAATTTGGTCATGGAATTTAAATAGAATGACAAATCCACCGATGATGTATATGAGAGCCATAATCGGAACAACAAGTTCAGCAAATTTTGAAATTCTTGAAATACCGCCAATGACTATCATTCCAACTAAAACTGCAAGAACAAGTCCTGTAATTACCGGAGTAATACCGAAACCGTTTTTAAGTGAAAGTGAAATTGAGTTTGATTGGACCATGTTTCCGACTAGTCCCAAAGCTATAATGATGAAAATCGAGAAGAGTACTGCCAAAACTTTTCCGAATTTTTTATTTTTTAAACCGTGTGTGAGATAGTAAGCAGGACCACCATAGACAGTGTCATCTTTCTTTTCTCTGTAAGTTTGGGCAAGTACAGCTTCGGCGAATATTGTGCTCATGCCAAGGATTCCTGAAACCCACATCCAAAATACTGCGCCCGGTCCGCCGACCATAATAGCCCCTGCAACTCCACCAATGTTACCGGTTCCGACTTGTGCTGCAATTGCCGTTGCAAGTGCTTGGAATGCACTGACTCCGGAGTCGTCTTTTTTGTCTTTCTTAGTAAAAACTCCACCGAAAGCTTCTTTAAAAGCTATCCCTAATTTTGTTACTTGTGGAAAACCAAGTCTAAGGGTGTAGAGAATACCGACCCCGAGAAGCATATACGCTATAAGGTTATCCCAAAGATAACTTGTTATTTTTTGAATAATATCTATCATACCTAACCTCCATAAAGTATGCGAATTTTTTATGTGCTAGCCACCTCGATGCTAACACACTAAAGTGAAGAACACTTTGTTATACCTATACAGAATTTTTATTCATAAATTATGTACAGGAGATAGATTGGGAGGATATCTCCCAATCATTATTTAAGCTCTAAGCTTTTCCATTCTTTATATTTATTAACAACTATGTTTGACATTAGCATTATTCCAATCCAGTTCGGAATAACCATGAGTGCGTTTAGAAGATCGCTCATTGTCCAAATTGAGTTAAAGTGTGTGACAGTTCCGAATATTACTGCAAGAACAACTAAGATTTTATATGGAATAACTGCTTTTTTGCCGAAGAGATAAACTATGTTACTTTCACCGTAGTAGTACCAACCGATCATTGTTGTATATGCGAAGAAGAGAAGGAGTATTCCTAAGAATGCCGTTCCCGTTTCGCCAAGTGCAAGTTCAAATCCTTTTTGTGTTACAGTAATCGGGTTCATAGTTGCATCAAGTGCAGTGTGTGCGTTTGTTACAAGTATTATAAGTGCAGTGATTGTAGAAATTATTATTGTGTCGATAACAACGCTAACCATTGCGACAAGCCCTTGTTTTACAGGGTGGTCAACTTCAGCAATTGCGTTTGCTTGTGGTGTTGCACCCATACCTGCTTCATTTGAGAAAAGACCCTTTTGAATTCCAAGTCTAACAGCTTCTTTGACGCTTATACCGATTGCACCACCGAGTGCTGCTTTTGCGGAAAATGCGGATGTGAAAATAGATTTTAATGCAGGAATAATTTCATTGCTGAATTTTGCAAGAATAACCACACCGACTCCAATGTAAATTAGAATCATTACCGGAACTATAAGTTCGGCAACTTTAGAAATTCTCTTTATTCCGCCGGCAATAATTATTGCAACGAGCGCTGCAAGGACTATACCGGTTAGAATAGGTTTTATACCGAAGCCTTCACTCATAGATGTAGAAATAGAGTTCGATTGAACCATATTTCCGACAATGCCGAGTGAAATTACAATTAGTACTGCAAATATTGAAGCGAGAATTTTTCCAAACTTTTTATTTTTCATACCTTTTGAAAGATAGTAGGCAGGACCCCCGTAAACTTCGTCGCCTTTCTTTTCTCTGTAAGTTTGAGCAAGTACAGCTTCTCCGAAAATTGTTCCCATGCCGAGGATTCCCGAGATCCACATCCAAAAGATTGCTCCCGGTCCTCCGACCATGATGGCACTTGCGATACCACTTATATTACCGGTTCCGATTTGTGCTGCAAGAGACACTGTAAGTGCTTGAAATGATGAAACGTGATCTTTTTCACGTCCGTCTTTTAAGAATATGTTTTTGAATGCTTCTTTAAATCCTTTTCCCAATTTTGTGAATTGAGGAAAGCCTAATTTCACGGTGTAAAAAAGTCCTACGATTAGAAGTAGATAAACTACCATGTTGTCCCATAAAAAGTTTGAAAAAGTTTTTATTGTATCTATCATGCCATACCTCCCTAAAATGATAAATCAAATAAAGTTAAAGCTTATTTCTCCATTCGTCATATTTTTTGACTACAACTCCCGACAATGCAACAAGACCTATAAGGTTCGGAATAACCATCAGTGCATTGAACATGTCGCTGAATAACCAAACTGTTCCGACAGGAACTATTGTTCCGAGAGTAACAAATAATATTGCAACAATTCTGTAAATTGGAAGTGTTTTTCTTCCGAATAGATAAACGACATTACTTTCACCGAAATAATACCAACCGATAATGGTTGTAAATGCAAAAAATGCAAGTGCTATTGCAAGGAATATAGTTCCGGCGTGTCCAAATGCGATTTTAAAACCGAGTTGGGTGACCTCGACAGTCTCAAGACCGAGATTCGCCGATTCTATATGAGCACCTGTAACGAGAATTATAAATGCGGTGAGAGTGCAAATGAAGAATGTTCCGATGATAACTCCTGCCATAGCCACAAATCCTTGATTAACAGGGTGTGGAACATTTGCAACAGCGTGAGCGTGTGGTGTCGAACCCATACCGGCTTCGTTTGAGAAAAGTCCCCTTTGAAGGCCAAGTCTCATTGCTGTTTTAACTGAAATACCGACCATACCTCCAAGCACAGCTTTGCTCGAGAAAGCGGCGGTAAATATTGCTTTTATAACAGGAATGAATTGAGCGTGGAATTTTATTACCACAACTATACCTGCAAGAATATAAATAACAGCCATAACCGGGACAATTGTTTCTGCAATTTTGGATATTCTTTGAACTCCTCCGAGAACAATGAGACCAACAATAACTGCTAGTGCAATTCCCGTTATGATTGGAGCAATTCCAAATCCGTTACTTAGTGAAAGAGAAATTGAATTCGATTGAACCATATTTCCGACAAGCCCCAAGGCGATAATTATAAATATTGAAAAAAGTGTTGCTAATATTTTTCCTATCTTTTTATTCTTAAGCCCGTTTGAAAGATAGTATGCCGGTCCGCCATATTGTTCGCCGTTTCTTTCTTCTCTATAGACCTGTGCAAGCACTGCTTCAGCAAAAATTGTGCTCATACCGAGAAGTCCGGAAATCCACATCCAGAAAACTGCTCCGGGACCACCCATCATTATTGCACTTGCCACACCGCCGATGTTTCCGGTTCCAACTTGTGAAGCAACTGCCGTTGCCAAAGCTTGAAATGAACTAACTTCGCCTTCTTTCTTTTCGCCTTTTTTAAAAAGATCTCCGAACGCTTCCTTAAAAATACTTGGTAAGCGCAATATTTGAGGCAGTCGTAGTCTGAGGGTATAAAGTATGCCGACTGCAATAAGCATATAAGCAATCATGTTATCCCATAAAAATGTAGTAAACTTTTCTATTATACCGATCATATAAACCTCCTTGATATTATAAATTATAACATATTTTATTTCTTGTGTAAACTGTTACTAAAAAACACAATAAATTTATGCCCATTAAATAAAGATAAAGAGGCAAATAAAAAACCCGACTATATTGTCGGGTCGAAAAGTGTCAAGTCATATTCTCGAAGTTTCGGAATTATTATATTTAAAACGACATAAGCATACAAAATTCCTCCGATACAATCAGCGACAATGTGTTGCTTGGTGGTCATTGTAGAAAGAATTATAAGCACCATTTGTACTTGGAAGAATTTTCCAATAAAACCTTTGTTATTTGTGTAATGATATGCTACTACAGCACACGCAACGTGTGACGATGGGAATCCATTGTATGGATTATCCATTTTGTAGGTGAGCATTATCAGTTTTTCATAAAAGGTTCTTGGGACAATATCTTCTCTAATGCTAACAACGCTCGGAAGTAAAATAAATGTTAAAATACAAAGAGATTTTACTATAAATAGAGCCATTATATATTCACGATCGTATTTGTCGTCTTTTAAAAAGTACATTATTAAAAATAGAGTCGGATACCATGAATGATAAATAAGAACGGTCCATGGTACCAATTTTATTTGATCGTCGAGCCAAAAACTTAAATCTAGCGGATTTACCGGTTCAACATTTGTGAAGCGATACATCATCGCAAGACTGAAAAATAATGCGATTAATATAAAATTATTCTTGTGGATTTTTGTCAAGTTGTCTTTGTGAAATAATTGTGTCAAAAAAGTCCCTCAGCATTTCTAAATAGATTTCCTTTGTTTTGTCATGATATAGATCGAAGCGTCCATCTTTTATGATTTTGAGCTCCGCATTTTTTCCCATGCTTGTGTAGAAGTCGACAAGTGCCTCCTGTTTTTTTATTCCTCCGCCGACGATGTCTTTTTCTCCAACAACAAAAAGAAGCGGGAGATCGTCAGGAATGTATTTTTGTGCGTTTTCATCCTGAATTTTTTTCTTTGCAAGAAGGATTGAACGCCACATTGCAACTGTCGGTACACCTTTCATAAACGGATTTTTGTTTATCTTATCTTCCTCATATAAATCTGAAGTCATATATGAGAACATAGAATTCTTTATAAACGGCTTGTTCAAATCTTTCAAAGCTTTATCTTTTATTGCTTCGGAGCGATAAGTTTCGCCTTTGTTTGAGATAAGAAAACTTAAAATTTTGCTGTATATATTATATCTTAAATTCCCAATATATTTTCCTGCCGAAACGAGAACGATACCGTCGGTTTCGTGTCCGTATTTAATCGCATAAGTTCTAAGAAGGTCACTTCCAATACCGTATCCTATAAGAAAGTTCGGTTTGTTTCTTTGACGCAAATAAGAATTTAGAACATGAATGTCGTCTGTAGCATTGTTCCAACCGTTAAATTCCCCCAAATATAACGACTCCGAAGCATTTTCAATCGCCCTTTTGTGGCCTCTTATGTCCATAATAGCGACAGATGCTCCCATTTTGTTTAAATCTTCCATAAAATCAAAATATCTGTCGCTGCTGTCAAACAGTCCGTGTACTATTTGAACGGTAAATTTCTCATCGTCAACCCTACTGCAATAGACGGGAATCTTGTGACCATCGGTCCCATCCAAAAATAACGTCTCCATAATATTTAAACATTCTCCTTTATTTTTAACAATATATATATTATAATATAGTATAGAATCGCTTAATTGTCAACAATGGCAGTTGCGGTGCTTATTTTATTAAATTTAGGGTAAAAATAAATAAAGAATGGAGGGTTGAATTTTGAGAGACGATTTTTATTATGACGGACCTGACGATGAAATTATCGATGAAGACAGAGTTGGAAAAACTCCAAACGATGACGCACTTCTTTCGTTTATATTTGGTGTAGTATCAATTTTTCTTGTAATATTCATGAGAAGCGGAATACTTGCAATAATTTTTGGTGCAATTGCATGGTCCAAAGGAAGCAAGGCTATGATTGTCGACAGAAAAAATTCAGTCGCACAAGTTGGAAAAACATTGGGACTTATTGGAATAATATTGGGAACAATATTTTTTGTAACATGCATATCCTGTGTTTCATGCCTCGGATGCAGAGGATACGGATTTAGACCTATGGATAATATGATGAGAGATTTTAGAGGAAGCTGGAGGTTTTAAGTTTTGAAAATGTTTTTTAATGTGCTGGGAGCTAAGATCCCGGCATATGGTTTTTTTATAGCAATAGGGCTTTGTTTTATTATGCTCTATTTGAGGTATCAAAAATATTATAAGGAGCTTGATTTCGATACGGCTCTTAGTGCGATGATATATGCACTTCTTATCGGAGGAGCGGGAGCGAAACTTCTTTACTGGATTACTGATCCGTCGAGTTTTATGATACTTTTCGATTCAAAGTATCCGCTCCTTCAAAGAATACAATATTCTTTTAGCGGAGGCATGGTCTTCTTGGGAGGACTGATCGGTGCCGGAATCGGAGTTGTGTTATTTTTAAAGAAATACAAACATATAAAACCGCTTAAACTTTTGGATATGTTTGCAATATCGATGCCGATTTTACAGATGTTTGGAAGAGTGGGATGCTTTTTCGCAGGATGTTGCTATGGAAGAGCTTCAAATTCTTGCATAGCCGTACAATTTCCGAAAGGTGGACTTGCACCGGCGGGAGTGTCTGTTCTACCTACGCAACTTTTTGGAGTGATTGGAAACTTTATAATTGTTATTACACTTTTAATTTATTCTAAAAAGAATAAACATCCGGGCAGAATTTTAGGACTATATCTAATAATGTACTCAATCGGAAGATTTATTTTAGAGTTTTTCAGAGGAGATGAAATTCGAGGAATCTATGGAGCACTCTCAACCTCACAATGGATTTCGATTCCATTATTGGTGCTTGGAGTCATTTTGTTTGTAAAGGCAAAGGAAGAAGTATATGAAAAAAATATTGATTAGCACCGGCATGCTTTATGCCGAAGACGACAAATGGAACACACTTGTGCCGATTGCATATAGCGAGGCGATTAAAAGAGCGGGCGGAGTGCCTGTTATTGTGCCTAATATCGCCGATGATGATTTAATCGATTCATACGTCGAAATGTGTGACGGATTTCTCTTTACCGGTGGCGTTGACATTAATCCGATGATTTATAATGAAGAGATGATTCTTGAAACCAAAAAATATTCTTTTGAAAGAGATGAATTCGAATTAAAGCTTTTAGAAAAAATCAGGGATATAAATAAACCTATTTTGGGAATTTGTCGAGGAATGCAACTCATAAATTCAGTCTACGGCGGAAGCCTTTATCAGGATTTGAAAACGGCGGGATTCAATTTAAATCACAACAATCCTCAAAATATTACCGATGGTACACATTCAATTGCAATTGAAAAGGATTCGATTTTATTTGATATTTTCGGAGAAAAAGAGATTGTGAATTCGTATCACCATCAGGCAGTAAAGGACGTTGCCGAAGGATTTAGAGTGACATCGCGTGCAAAGGACGGCATTGTTGAATCGATGGAATGGACGGGTGAGAGATACATTCATCTTGTTCAATTTCATCCTGAAATGATGATTTATAAGCATGAAAAGTTCGAAAAGATTTTTGAGGACTTTGTGAAAAGAGCATGAAGAATATACTTTTAACCGGAGCGAGTGGGGGAATCGGATACGCAATTGCGAGAAAATTTCTTGAAAATAGCGATGCTAGAATGATTCTTCAATACAATACGCACGCTCAAAAAATTGAAAGTTTAAAGGAAGAGTTTCCTTATAGAATCGATTTATACAAAGCGGACCTTTCGGATGAAAAGAACGTGGTCGAATTTTTAAAGAAAATCGACAGCGATTATAAAAAGCTGGACATTATAATTCACAGTGCCGGAATAAGTGTTGTCGACACGATTAACCACACGAAAGTAGAGGACATTTCAAAGATTATTAACGTAAATCTTAAGTCCCCGATTTTAATTACGCAAAAACTTGTGGGAAAGATGATCGAGAAAAAATCCGGAGTTATAATTTTTATCTCCTCGATGTGGGGAATTACGGGCTCGTCTTGCGAGTCGGTTTACTCCGCAACAAAGGGCGGTATTATTGCTTTTTCAAACAGTCTGTCAAAAGAACTTGGACCGTCGAACATTAGAGTGAACAGCGTTAGTCCCGGCTTTATAAATACGGCGATGAATGACAATATAAAAGTTGAAGACAGAGATTTATTTGTTTCGGAAATTCCACTTCTAAGAGCAGGGGAGGCAACCGACGTTTCGAATGCGATTTATTTTCTTTGCAGCGACGAAGCCTCATATATTTCGGGAGCAAACCTCCGAGTTGATGGGGGCTATTTATAATATGTAATTTGTTTGTGTGAAATTTAATTGGAAAAATATTTATGCACATATTTAAAATATGACAAATTATTTTTATACAAACACAAAAATAACAGGACTCTAAGGGGTCCTGTTATTTTAAAATTTAAATCTGATATATTTTATCTTAACGCCGTTTTCTCTGAACCTTTCTTCATAGTGACTTATTGGAGTTGTCGGCGGAGCGTCGTCCGACTTTTCGAGAATTACGCCGTCCACTTCTTCGATGTAGGAAAGAGTATCTACATAAAGCTCATCGTCGTCGGTTCTAAAGTCGATTTCGCCGTCGGGTTTTAAAATATTTTTGTACTTTAAAAGTCTTGAAGGATAGGTAAGACGTCTATTATTTTGTCTATTTTTCGGCCAAGGATTCGGAAAGTGAATCGTGATTGAATCAACCTCGTTTTCCGCAAAAATATTTTCAACGTGGTCAATTTCTCGTGGAATGATGAGAGCGTTCTCAACATTTGACTCGAGAAGTTCATCAAGTGCATAAACTAAAACACCGGCTTCCTTGTCCCAAAGCACAAAATTTCTGTTTTTGTCTTTTCTTGCAAGTGCAAGACAGTAGCCACCGCTTCCGCAACCTATGTCAAGGTGAATCGGATTATCATTATTAAATTTTTCACTCCAACGACCTTTATTTTCCTCCGGCCAAAAGAAAGCCTTGCCGCTGTCAAGTAATGTGGGCACTGCCCACCATTTTTTTCTCATTCTCATAAAAAACACCACATCCATTTTATCATAAATCACAGAATAAATAAACAGATTTAATTTTAATAAGTCTTTTGAAATATGACTTTTAATTTTTTAATATACATTAAAAGTATATCTTATACATAGAACATGATGAATTAGTGATTAACATCACTAATTATACGTAACTGTACTCACATTTCTAAAAAGATTACGTTTTTTTATCATTATTTTATATAAAACTGTGTAATTTTTATGAAAGTGTGGTATAATATATGTAGATGAGATAAGAGATCTCATTTCAAAATACAAAGGAGGAACTTCTATGACATATCATATTACAGATGATTGCATCGCTTGCGGTCAATGTCAAGCTGAATGCCCTGTAGATGCAATTTCAGATGGCGACATTTACTCAATCGATGGTGAAAAGTGCATCGGATGCGGAAACTGTGCAGACGTTTGCCCAACAGGATCATGTGTACCTTGTGAATAGTAGGTACATAACAACGACATAAGTTGTCGTCAAAAAAGAGTCTTTATAAGACTCTTTTTTTGGTATGACGGGCATGTTCTAATGCTGGGGTGAAAATCCCCACAGCGCGTAGTTACCGACGAATCTAATAGCGACCCCGAAGTTTTAGATGGTGACATCTAGGAGAGTAGAACGGGTAGCGAAACCGTATGAAAAACTCCTGGCCCCAATCTTTGCAAACAAAAGTGTGGATACAATTATAAATCCAGCAGTCGCCAATTTATCTGGCGGGGAAAAACAAAGAATAGCCTTCGCCAGGGCCATATATAGAGATCCGGATCTCCTGATTTTGGACGAAATCACATCCAACATAGACGACAAGTCAGCTCGTGAAATCTACGCCCGTGTAAATGAAGAGAGAAACAAAAGGATAACCTTTATAATCTCCCACGATGACTTGCCGGGAGAAATATCCAATAAAGAGATTAAATTGTAAAAATTAAGATGACAAAATAAAGTTGTGGGCCTAAAAACCCACAATTTTTTTATTGAAAAAAATAAAAATTGCAGTATTTACTCATGTAATCTTTTTTAACTCATGTTAGAATAAAAAATGTTAAAGGAGGTTTAATATGAGTAAAATAATCAAAAAACATTGGTTGACATATGTTTTGGCGGTGATTTTAAGTATAGGGTCAGCGTTTTTATTTGCCATGTTTTCTGTTAGACTAGGGACAGTTGTTGACGTTGTAGTTAACCAAGATGTAGACTTTGTTTCAAAAATATTAGCATGTCTTAAGGTTGTAATCGGATGGTTTATTGTTTCCCTTTTATTCACGTATATAAAGAGTAAAAATGTATCAGACATAATTAGAGATGCCAAAAAAGACCTTTATGTGTCTGTCAATAAAAAGGAAATGAACGATTATGTATCAAAGTCAAATGAATATTATTTGAACAACTTTACAAAAAACATTGACCTATTGCAAACAAACTATTTGTCACCTAGATGTGAGATTGTTGCGAACTTTATATCGGCCTTGGTTAGTATTGGAACAATATTTTTTATCAATTGGAAGTTGGGTTTATCATTCGTTGGGGTTTCCCTTGTTACGATAATTTTATCCCAATTACCGGGAGTAATAATGGCTAAAAAAACCAATGAATTTTCAGATGAAAGTGCGAACTACTTAAAGGTAATAAATAATCATCTAAAAGGCTTTGAACAAATTAAACTACTTGGCGTATCTGATATTTTTTTGAAAAAATACCTTGATAGGGATAAACAATATGAGAAAAGCAGGTTTTCATATATATTTGTATCTAGCCTTGCCAATGACCTTGGACTTTTTTTCAGCTTTTTTGCCCAATTGGCTTGCATGTCAATAGGGGTATGGTTTGCTCTTAGGGGAGATATTACAGTTGGTTTATTAATTTCTGCAATAAACTTGTTAAATGGCGTGTTTAATCCCTTGCAACAATTAGCCTATAATAAAAACTTGATGGGGACAGTTAGCGACATAATGAAAAGTTTTGATGAAATTTTATCAACAGAGAAAAATAAAGGTCAACTAATTCAAAATAATATTTCAACCATAGACATTAAAGATTTGGATTTTAAGTTTGCAGAAGATAAGATAATTTTTGAAGACTTTAATACAAAATTTGAAAAAGGAAAAACCTACGCCATAGTGGGAGAATCCGGGCGAGGAAAGTCCACTCTTGCTAAGCTAATAATGAAATATTATGGCTCAGACCAGTACAAAGGCGAGATCCAGTTAAACAAGCAAGATGTAAATACAATTTTGACCGACGACCTTTATAAGAAAGTTGCTTATATACAAAGAAATGACTTTTATATTGATGGATCTGTAAGAGATAACATAGAGCTCTATAGAAAGTTGGAAGCTAATAATGGTCTTTATAGGGAATTGAAATTTAATGACAGCTTTTTAGATAAGTCTATTGAAGAAGGGAGCAGGAACCAAGTGTCCACAGGTGAAAAACAAAGGATAGACATTGCAAGATTCCTGGTAGAAAATTATGATGTTATGATTTTTGATGAGCCTACAAGTAACTTGGATAAGGAAACAAGCGAAATTATTTTTGATTTGATTTTTGGAATCAAAGATAGGATTGTTATCGTCATCACCCATGTAAATGATGAAAATACACTAAAAAGATTTGATCAAATTATAAGGTTATAAATTTGTCTTATTTTCTTAAAGGGCTGTGATAACTCCATTCTATATGGTAAAATAAAGCTATAGAGGGGTTGTGGTGAGTATATGTACAAGAAAATGTTAAAAAATATTAGCATCCATGCTTTTATACTGATGTATTTTGCTATTCTTCAAGCGACAGATTTTTTGGTAAAAGACTATGCAGTTCTGGGAAAAATATTAAATTTAGCTAGGCGTGTAATTATTATTTTTGTTGCAGTGGAGTTGTCTAATAATAAAATTTCTTTTAGGACTTCTTTAATATACAGTATTTTATTTATGGTCCCCATTGCCGTTGGTGCCTTGGATTATGTTAGTTTTAATACTAAAATTATTTATATGACCTATGTTTTTATTGGCATTTATCTTGTGAAATTTTTAAAGATAAAGAATTTTAAAAATATTAATATATTACCACTGACACTGAGGTCTTTGCTCATCTTGGCTTTGGGTTTTGGAGTGTTTGCTGGTGTTACGGTTTATATATTCGGCATTGATCCAAAATCAATAGACTTGATGTATCATTTTACCTATTTGTTTTTTGAATTGGTTTTGACCTTATATTTTAAAGAACAAGAAAATATCTACGACAAGATTTACAAGCTCTATTATCTGTCTGACCACATTGGTCAAGAGAGGGAAGAATTTGCTCGTGTTATCCACGACGATATTGTTCAGGATATTTTTGCCTGCAAGAATTACCTGTCGACCAAGGACCCTGACTTGGGCTTCGTAAAAGAAATTTTAACTGACCTGGAGGACAAGGCCAGGGGGATTATGAAATACTATCAATCAAATGTTTACGATGACATCGATGTGGGTGCTTCCTTGGAGCATGTCTTCGCAAATATTGCCAGCCTTTACAAGGATAAGGACCTTGACCTACACATGGATATAGAGCCTGAGGCTACAGATATTAAGGATAAAAAATTAAAACGCCTCTTGCTTTTGGTATCCAAGGAGCTAGTCAATAATATTTACAAGCACTCGGAGGGGACTTATTTAAATTATAGTCTTAGCATGGAGGATGGCAAGGTCCTTATAAATTTGGAGAGCGACGGGGCGACCAAGGAGGATTTCAAAAAGATCCAGGATTCCAAGAGGGGGATTTTGATCCTGACCCTTTTGGTTGAGTCCAATTCTGGAAAGATAAATTATGATTTGAAGGGGGACAAATTGTTTACCCAAGTACTCATGGAGGTGAGGGAAAATTAAAATTTTACTCTTAGACGATCACAAGATTCTGGGCCAATCTATAAAGGTCCTCTTGGAAGAGCAGGATGGGGTCGAGATGTGCACCTATATATCTAGGCCGGAAGACTTGGACGCAAATTTGAAAGATGACTATGATATTTTGCTCCTGGATATAAATCTGCGGGGAGAAAAAACTGGCTTAGAGATGATAGGTGGAATCTTGGAAAAATTCCCCGACCAAAAGATAGTCATCTTGACCTCTTATGATTTGGAAAATTATAGACAGCGGGCCTTTGAATACGGGGCCAAAGATTTTATCAACAAGTCCATAGAAATCGGTGACATGATGGAAAGGCTAAGGAGAGTGCACGATGGCAAGACCCAGGCCAAGGCTGTCGAAATGGTAAACGAACTCAGCCCCAGGGAAGTGGAAGTCCTCACGGAACTTGTAAAGGGCGATAACAAAAAGGAAATTGCCGAAAAACTCCACATCAGCGAACGCACCCTCTACAACCATATAGCCTCAATCTATGAAAAGTTCGGCGTGAAAAATATAGTTGAAGCCTACAATTCCGGCATGGAAAAAGGCTACATCAACCCATATGCAAATAAAAAGGAGCATTAAGCCTCCTTTTTTTGTGACTTAAATTTCTTTATTAAAAATATTTATCCTTGTATGCTATTCTTTATTATTTTTTTATTTACATTTTACAACTCGCAAATATTACAAAAACAATGGCTCGCTATAATGAGAATTAGTTTCAAGGAGGTAATTATGAAACAAAGAATTTTAATTTTATTAACTGTATTTGCAATGCTTTTTACAGCAGGTTGCAAAAAGTCAGGAAGTGCAGCAAAAGAAGACGGAAGAACCGTAATAACATTTTGGCACTCCATGGGTGGAAACTTAAACGAAGCAATCGACAAGATGGTTGCAGATTACAACGCATCTCAAGATAAGTATTTAGTAAAAGCAGAATTCCAAGGCGAATATGACGACGCTCTTACAAAATTAAGATCGGCATCGTCGGGCAGCGCTCTTGATGTTGATATAGTACAAGTTTTTGAATTAGGTGCAAGATTTATGATTGATTCAGGTCTAATAACACCGGTTCAAGAAATGATCGACAAGACAAATTTCAACACAGCAGATTTGGAGCCGAACCTTTTGGCATACTATACAATCGACGGAAAGTTGAACTCGATGCCTTTTAATTCATCGACACCGCTTCTTTATTACAACAAGGATATGTTTAAAAAGGCGGGAATTACAGAAGTGCCGAAGAGTCTTGAAGAAATGGTTAAGGTCGGAGAAGAACTTAAGGCAAAGGGCGTTGAAATGCCGCTTAGTATGTCAATTTACGGCTGGTGGGTCGACCAATTTATGTTGAAACAACAAAAGCCGCTCTTCGATATGAACAACGGAAGAGGAGGAAATCCTACAAAGACTGTGTTTGTTGAAAACGGCGGAATGGAAAACATTCTCGAAAGATGGAAAGAACTCGCCGACAAGGGCATAGCTCCAAACGTCGGAAGAACGGGTGGAAAACAAGAATTCGTTTCCGGAGTTTCAGCAATGACTTTCGGATCGACAGCATCGCTTGCAGGAATTTTGCAAGAAGTCGGAGATAAATTTGAAGTTGGAACTGCATATTATCCTGCAGTAAACAAAGATGACAAGGGAATGGTTTCAATCGGCGGTGCATCTCTTTATATGATAGACTCGGGAAGCGACGAGAGAAAAGCCGGCGCATGGGATTTCATTTCATATATGGTTTCTCCGAAATCACAAGCATATTGGAATGCAAACAGCGGATATTTTCCTGTGAATGTGAAAGCACACGATGAAGATGTGTTTAAGGAAAATATCAAGAAGTTCCCGCAATTCCAAACCGCTATCGATCAACTTCACGACTCAACTCCGGAAAGCCAAGGAGCAATTTGTGCAGTTTATCAAGAAAGCAGACAAGTTTTTGAAAAATATGTTGAAGATATGCTAAATGGTGTGAAAACTCCGAAAGAAGCAGCGGAAGCAATGCAAAAGGATATTGACTCCGCAATAAACGACTACAACAGAGCAAATAAGAAATAGCGATGAACAGCAAAAACAAATATACAAAATCCGCATATTCTTATGTTTTGCCGGCTATGATTGGATTTTTAGTTTTCACATTTTATCCGTTTATAAAAACTATTTACAGAAGTCTATTTTTGACGGACAGAATGGGAAACAGCAATCTCTTTATAGGGCTTGAGAACTACACAACGCTCTTCACATCGCCGTCGTTTTATAACAGTCTCGTTGTGACCTTCATGTATGTGTTAATAGTTGTGTTGGTGGGCGTCGGACTCGGCTTTATGACCGCACTTCTTTGTCAAAGAAGTTTTCCGGGAATAAAAATTTTCTCTGCGGCATACAGCCTTCCGATGGCCATCGCCTCTTCGGGCATGGCGCTTGTGTTTAAAGTTATGTTAAACAGAAGCATCGGAGCGCTTAATCTTATTTTCGGCTCCGACATAAGTTGGCTCGAAGACCCGACAATGGCACTCATATCGGTGAGCGTTCTTACGGCATGGCTAAATTCGGGGATGAATTTTCTATACTTAAGCGCCGGACTCGCTGCAATCGATGCTTCGCTATATGAAAGTGCAAGCATCGACGGAGCGAACGGCTTTCAAAAATTCAGATATATAACTTTGCCGTCCTTAAAACCGATAATGTTTTTTGTAATTGTCACAAATGTAATTAACGCATTTCAATCGTTTGCACAGATAAAACTGCTCACAATGGGCGGACCGGGCGAATCGACAAATGTTATAGTTCACGACATCTATAAGAATGCATTTGAAAACTACAAATATGGATATGCTTCGGCGGAATCCATAGTTTTATTTTTTATTGTAATGATTTTTACGATAATTTTGTTTAAGACAAACAGAGGCGGCAAGTCTCTTGCAGAAAGGTGATTTTATGCAGAAGGTACTCGAAAGAGAAAATATAAATATAAAAAGAAACAAGTCTTTTCGCTTCGATTTAAAAAAAGCATTACGCATGCTTTTGAATATTGTCGTCGTTACAGTTGTACTGTTTCCAATAATCTATGCATTTTTGATGGCGATAAAAGACCCGAGTGAAATTTTCACAAAAGACATAAGTCTTCTTCCGCAAAAGCCGACTTTGATGAACTTTGTAAACGTGTTTAAAACGGCACCGATCGGGAGATATATTTTAAACTCGATTATAGTTTCCGTAATAATAACGTTTTCACAAGTTTTTACGGCGCTTCTTGCGGCATTCGCATTTCACTTTTTAAAATTTAAAGGAGCATCGGTTCTATTTGCGATAATAATGTCCACAATGATGATTCCAGGAGAAGCTACAATCATTTCGAACTTTTTGATGGTGTCGGGTTGGGGCCTTAGAGATTCATTTTTGGGACTCGTGCTTCCATACCTCACGACCGCGATGGGAATATTTTTGTTCAGACAGTCGTTCAGATCCTTCCCGAAGGAAATATACGAAGCTGCAAAAATTGACGGTTGCTCGAATTTCAGATTCGTTTTAAACATTTTAATTCCACTCTCAAGACCGACAATTGCAGCTCTTAGCGTTTCTTCATTTTTGGGTGCATGGAATATGTATATGTGGCCGCTTCTCGTTACTGGACTCGACAAATATAGAACAGTTCAAATCGGAATTTCGATGCTTAATGCAGTGGATTCACAGTCGATGGTTTTGATGATTGCGGGAGTTGTAGTATGTATGATTCCATCGCTTATGATTTTCCTTTTCGCGCAAAAGAATATGATAAAGGGACTTACGGCAGGCTCAGTGAAAGGTTAGGTAAATATGGCTGAAGTAAAATTTAAAAATATAACAAAAAAATATGAAGACGGATATGTCGCGGTGAATGATTTAAATCTAAACATCGACGACAAGGAATTTGTCGTGCTTGTAGGACCGTCGGGTTGCGGCAAGTCCACGACTCTAAGAATGATTGCGGGCCTCGAAGATATTTCGGACGGCACACTTTTTATAGGGGAAAATGCAGTGAACGATATTGAGGCGAAAGACCGTGACATCGCAATGGTTTTCCAAAACTATGCGCTCTATCCGCACATGACTATAAGGGACAATATGGGCTTTGCGCTCAAAATGCAAAAGGTGCCGAAAGAAGAAATCAAGGAAAAAGTGGAAAGAATTGCAAAAACTCTCCAAATTTCCGACTTGCTCGAAAGAAAGCCGGGCGAGCTTTCGGGAGGACAACGCCAAAGAGTTGCACTTGGCCGTGCAATGGTAAGAAAGCCGAAAGTTTTTCTATTGGACGAACCGCTTTCAAATCTCGACGCGAAACTGAGAGTTGAAATGCGAACGGAAATTGTAAAACTACACAAGGAACTCGATACAACATTTGTATATGTTACGCACGACCAAACCGAGGCGATGACAATGGGCGACAGGATTGCGGTTTTAAATAAAGGTGTTCTTGAACAGTTCGACACGCCGATTAATCTCTACAATAAACCGAAAAATAAATTTATCGCAGAGTTTATCGGAAGCCCTCAAATGAACATTGTCGAAAGTGAAATTAAAAAAGTGAATGATATATATCAGATAAACTTTTTGGGAAAATATATAAATTTGCCGAAATATTATTCGTCGGCACTCAGAGATTCAGATAAAAAAGAAGTTTATCTCGGCGTTCGCTCTGAAGACTTTGTCTTGGGCGAAGACGGAGTGGAAGTGCTCTTTTCAAATGTTGAATATATGGGAAGCGACCTTTTCTGCTACACATATTATGACGGTGCGAAGCTAGTGATGAGGTTTGACCCGGAAGACAGCATTTATGAAGAAAGAGTTTATAAAGTGTTGCCGAATGTGGACAGACTTTATATTTTCGATAAAAATACGGAAGAGACGATTGTTTTTCCGTCTGGACTCTAGGAGAATGAAATGTACAAAGCGATAATATACGACTGCGACGGAACTCTTCTCGATTCGAAAAATGTGACGATTGAAACGTATGAATATATGATTGGAAGAAAACTCACACAAGGTGAGATGGAAAAAGTTTTTCATCAAACGCAAATCGAAAGTTTTAAAATGTTTAATCTCAATATAGAAGAGGGAAATCTCGAAAGAATTGAAAATATGTACAAAGAAATTGACGATTCGATAAAACCGTTCGATGGAGTTATGAACCTTTTAAGAGCGGTGAAAAAGCTTGGCATACACCAGGCGATGGCGACAAACAGAAATGCCGAAGCGGCAAATTTAGCTTTAAACGGATACGGCCTTCAAAAATACATCGAAACGGTTGTGCATGCGGACATGGTTTTAAATCCGAAGCCGTCGGGCGAGATGCTTTTAAAATATATGGATATGATGAAACTCGAGAAACACGAAGTACTTTTTGTCGGAAACGCAATCACTGACCATATGGCTGCAATTGACGCCGGTATAGACTTTTTCTACTGTCGCTGGGGAACGGTGGAGTATTTGAAAAAAAGTGCTATAATATTAGATAGACCGGAAGAATTACTTCAATATGTAAAGGAGGATGTTTATGGCAAAAATTTATGCACACAGGGGATATAGCGGCAAGTTTTTTGAAAACTCGAGTGAGGCGTTTAAGAAATGTTTGGACCTCGACATATTCGGAATTGAAACCGACGTACAGCTCACAAAAGACGGAGTGCCGGTGATAATTCACGACGAATATCTAAAACGACTTTTAAACAAGGAGGCTTTTGTAAAAGACCTCACGCTTGATGAACTCAAAAGTTTGAAATATGAAAACGGCGAAAACCCGATAACTCTTGATGAATATATAGAAATTTTTAAAGATTCGAAACTTGTAAGTAATATTGAACTTAAAACGGGAGTTTTTCTCTATCAGGGGATTGAAAAGAAAGTGTATGATGCATTCAAGAAAAACGATATGCTCGATAGACTTTTGGTTTCAAGTTTTAACCATTACAGCCTTCTTAAAATGAAGGAAATCGATCCGGAAGTTCCGCTAGGGGCACTCACCGGATCAACTCTCATCAGTCCGGAAAAATATTTGAAACAATACGGTTTTCAATTTTATCATCCTGTATTCAGCTCTGTGAACAAAAAAATGCTCGAAGATTTACACAAAAATAATATACAGGTGAACGCTTGGACAATAAACTACAAAGAAGTTTACGAAACGTCGATTCAAATTGGACTCGATGGAGTAATAACAAATTATCCGGAACTTGACTTTCCGAATTTGGGGTACTAAGTTGTATCCCTTTTTTATTGCAATAAAAAAGATCCCAAACGGGATCTTTAAAGTTTCTAGTGTGAATAATATTCGACAACAAATACGTCTTGGATTTCAATAGGAACTTCTTCTCTTTCAGGCATTTTAACCAATTTAGCTGAGAATTTATTTTCATCCTTTGAAATGTAAGGGTATGGGCTGTTTCCACCAACAGCAAAATTGTCTTTGAACATATCGTTTGAACGGCTCTTTTCTTTTAATGTCAATTCGTCGCCAACTTGAACTTGGAAGCTTGGACGGTCAACTTTTTTGCCGTTTACTAAAATGTGTCCGTGAACAACCATTTGTCTTGCTTGTCTGATACTTGAAGCAAATCCTGCACGATATACCATGTTATCGAGTCTTGTTTCAAGTAATTTTACAAGTGCGTGACCTGTTTGTTCTTTTGACTTTCTAGCCTTATCGAAGTATCCTTTTAATTGATTTTCAGGTACTTGATAATATGCTCTTAATCTTTGTTTTTCAAGGAGTTGTTCGCCATATGTTGAAAGCTTCTTGTCGCTTCTAGCTGCTCCTTTTTTCATTCCTTTGTTAGCCTTTGGAAGATTGAAAACGTTAAGACCGAGTCTTCTTACAATCTTTACTCTGGCTCCTTTTAAACTACTCATTTTTTGAATCACCTTTCCTAAAATTGGATTTGCCGCGGTATTCATTAAAAATTATATATCATACTTATCTGTTTGTCAAGCATTTTCATGCATATTTTATTAAAAATAATATTATTTGTCGGTTTCTCTTTTATAAAAATCCAAAAGAGTAGAAACTGTTCGCATTATATCGTCGTTTTCTATGAATAAAGTTTTCTCGTCAGCTTTGAATCTGTAGTTGTGGTCGTAATACTTTTCGCAAAGCAGCCTTGCAACCTCGTCATAATTTTTTAAAATCATATTTTCTTCGACAGCCGCTCTCGTTTCTTTTCCGAGATATTTCGAAAGATTTTCGATAGCTGTCTTTAGTTCCTCTATAAGCTCAGGTTTTGCATAAGTTTCTTTGAGCCTTTCGATTCGCACACTCATTGGAGTCTCGAGATAAATCTTTTTTGATTCGAGAATTTTTTCGTACAATAAATCCGGCATCACGACATTTCCGATTCTTTTACTTTCGCCTTCGATAAAATATGTTTTAGGCTCGTCGTCAATCGCTTCGAAAAGAAGGGACTCAAACATCTTTTGCGAGTTTGCTTTTCCAAGACCAACTCCACCTAAAGTCGAACCCATGTGGTTGGCAAGATTTTCGAGATCGATAACCGGAATATTTCTCGATTTTAAAAGATGGAGTATTTCGGTTTTTCCGGAACCCGTTGGAGCATAGAGAGTTACGAGAGAAATTTTCGATAATTTTTCGGGTAATTTCTCGTTTATATAGTGTCTATACGATTTTATGCCGCCTTTTAGTTTGTAGACATTGTATCCGAGAGTGAAAAATAAAGACGCGATTGTCTTCGATCTATATCCGCCTCTTGCACATGTAAAAATTATTCGCCTGTCGCTGTTCTTATAAATCAAATCTTCAAGCTCCAAAAGTTTTGTCGATACAAAAGTTATTGCACTTCTTTTTGCTTCCCGTTTTGAGCCGTTGTCATACAAAGTGCCAACAATTTTTCGTTCTTCATTATTTAAAATTGGAAAATTTATAGAGCCGGGAATATGAAATTCATTAAATTCTTCGCTACTTCTTAAATCGATAAATAAATCGTTGTCTGTTGTTTCTTCATAATTAAGTAATTCAAACATTATACCACCAAATTAATTATAAGGTGTTTTTGCAGTTATTTCAAGGCGAGTTTATAGTTTAAAAGTTACAATAAAAATCTTTTTATAAAAATACCTAAAAACACTTGACATTTGTTTTATGAAGATATAAAATATATGCAGACTGTTTTTTAAGAAAGGACCCGGAAACCTGTCTTAATAAACGCTACAAAATGCTCGAAAGGAATGAAAATTAATATGAAATCATTTATGGCTAAACCGCAAGAAATCGAGCGCAAGTGGCTTGTTATTGACGCCGATGGATTGGTTCTCGGTCGTCTTGCTACAGAAGTTGCAACGATTCTTCGCGGAAAAAACAAACCTATTTATACCCCGCACGTTGACACAGGAGATTATGTAATCGTAATCAACGCTGACAAGATGAAACTTACAGGAAAGAAACTCGATCAAAAGAGATATTACTGGCACACAGGATATCCGGGAGGATTAAAATCTGTCGATTATAGAACTATGATGGCAAATACTCCGGAAAAAGCTCTTATGATTGCAGTAAAAGGAATGCTTCCAAAGAATTCACTCGGAAGACAAATGCTCAAAAAATTACGTGTTTACAGCGGAACTGAACACGGACATGAAGCTCAAAAACCTGAAGTTTATGAAATCAAAGGGGGTAACAAATAATGTATCAATCAGTTGGTAGAAGAAAAACCTCAACAGCTCGTGCTATCTTAACAGAAGGCAAAGGAATGTTCTTTGTTAACGGCAAACCTGTTGATGAATATTTTGACCTTGACACATTGAGAAGACTTGCTAAGAGCCCATTTGTATTGACCGAAACAGAAGGTAAATACGACGTTAAAATTAACGTTCGTGGCGGCGGAAAGTCAGGACAAGCAGGTGCTGTAAGACATGCAATCAGCCGTGCACTTTTAGAAGCTGATCCTGAACTACGTGCTTCATTGAAACAAGCAGGTTTCTTAACAAGAGACCCGAGAATGAAGGAAAGAAAGAAATACGGTTTCAAAAAGGCAAGAAAATCTACTCAATTCTCAAAGAGATAGTTTTTCTAAATATTATAAAAAATATAAACCTTGTAATTTTAATGATTACAGGGTTTTTTGTTGTATAGAAATTTGGAGCTGAAACGATGCATAATATATTTTGCAAAAAATGAATAAACAAGCAAATGATATTGACATAAATTTAATGAAGTTTTACAATATAAGTAAGGAATAAATATTGTGATTCTATTTAAGTTATTAAAAATTAATTAGAAAGAATTAAACGGCATGACTTTTTGAAAGGATGGATTAAAATGCAGAATAAAGAATTAAAATTACAAAAGAAAGAAATGCTTAAAATAGTGAACAAATTGGGATTTGCGGTACTGTTGTTCTTAAGTTTATTGTCTGCAATTCTTTTTGTAATCGCACCGATAACTTTGAACAATGTGGTTGAGAATGTCGGAACAATTGGAGCGGGCGATATTATAAAAGTAATACTCCTACTTGCAGCGGGATATTTAGTAGAATTTATTTCGGTTTTTATAAAAAACCAATTGGTTCAACAGTATCATGGAAGAGCAGCTGAAATTTTATATGCTGATGTATTTAAGCTCAATTATGATAAATACATAGAAGACGGGCCAACTGCAATAAGAGACCTTGTGTGGAACGCAGCGGATGCATACGCGGGTTTGTATTTTGATGTAATTCCGAGTCTTATAGTTAATATTGCAACGATTATTGTAAGTATATATATTTCGTTTACTTTAAATCATATTGCTGCACTTTTGATGTTTATTACTTTGCCGATTCATTATTTCGGGTTTAAGCTTTTGAACAAAAAACTTGCGAAATTGTCAGTGAAACTCAGACAGGCAAGTTCCAAGTCGCAAAGCAATATCCACTCCGTAGTATCTCAAGTCGATTTCATAAAGCAAAATAGCGAAAATGAAAATCTGTTGCCGATGATCAAGAAAAATATTTTAGAGTCGGAGGGTGTTCGAAAAAAAGTAAATTATGTTGCAAACGGTGTTTCCGGACTTCTCATAGGTTTAAATCAAATCATTCAATCTCTCACAATTGTATTTTTGGCGGCACTTGCACTGAAAAATAAGGACGCATTCGGAGGCGTTGTTTATGTAATGCTCGTATTCCCGTATTTTTCAAATGCGATAAGAGGTCTATCCTTTACAAACTTGGGCATTGCCGATGTTAAAGCGGCGGATGAATTCTTAAAAACAATGATAGAATATCGCGAAGAAGATGGAACTTTGGATATGCCGAGTGACGTAAAGAGCATACGTTTCGACATAAATTCAGTCGATATATATGATAAAAATTTATTAAACGACATTCATATGAGTTTTAAGAAAGGCGACATTGTTGGAATCAAGGGTGAAAGCGGTACGGGTAAGAGTACACTTGTAAAATTGATTCCGAAATTCAGAAGCGTCAAGGGTATTTATATAAACGACATTCCGATTGAAAAAATAAAGAATGAAGAATATTTGAAAAACATTTCTTATTATTCGCAAAATACACCGATTATTTCCGACACAATTTACAACAATTTGAATTTCGGAAGAAAGCCGGTTCAAAAAAGTGTTTATGAAAATTTGAAATTTTTATCCAAGTTCAACAATTTGGACGAGATGATTATTGAAAATGGAGCAAATTTATCCGGCGGTGACAAACAAAGAATTGCACTTTCCAGATATTTCGTTGAGAATGCACAGATTGTAATTTTGGACGAGCCTACAAGTTCACTCGACAAGGAAACCGAAACAGAAATTATGACTGCAGTTTTAGAGAACAACAAAGACAAGATTATCTTTATTATAAGCCACAACAACGACATAATGAATTACTGCAACTATATAGTTGAGGTTAAAAATAAAACTGTTGACGTGACAAAAAACGATAAAAAGAATTTTTAATATGTATAGAAAAACATCGACAAAACTTTATGTTTCCATCGATGTTTTTTCTTTAATTATTTATTTTTTACAAATTTTATAACATCTCTCACAAGATATAGCGAGCCGCATACGAGGATCAGGTCGTCCGCTTCGGCGATTGTTGTCGCATAGTTTATCGCTTCAACTCTGTCGGCGATTGCGACAACATCATTTCGAACTTTTTCCACTTCTTTTTCCAAATCGTAGAGCTTGAAAGCACGCTCCGGATTGTCGATTGTAGTTATGATAAATTTGTCTGTGATTTTTGAAAGCTCTTTTATAGCGTATTCGTAGTCTTTGTCTTTCAAAATGCTGAAGACCAAAATTAGGTGATTATATTTGAAGACTTTTAAAGAATTTACAAGTGCATCCATTGCTTCTTTGTTGTGTGAACCGTCAACAAGAATTTTTGGTGATTTTGAGATTATTTGTAGTCTTCCGGTATTGTGACTTGTGAAAATACCATCTTTAATGATTTCTTCGGTCAAATTAAACATTTCTTTAAAATAATCGAGCACCATTATCGCAAGTGATGCATTGAAAAATTGATGAACACCGACAAGGCTTGTTCGCATATTTTTGTAGTCTCTGAAGTCAAAATCATTTTCGTGGTCGCTTATTTGAAGAACTTTGACCTCGTCTTTACTGAAAGTATATAGGGGAGAGTGTTTCGAATTGGCAACGCCTTTAAACAGTTTGTATAGGTGTTCGTCTTTCGGATAAAGAAAAACAGGAGCACCTTCTTTTATTATTCCGGCTTTGTTCATTGCGATTTCTTCAATTGTGTTTCCAAGAATTCCCACGTGGTCCATAGAAATCGTAACAATTACTGATGCAATCGGTTTTTTAACGATATTTGTCGAGTCCAAAGTTCCACCCATGCCGACTTCAACAACTGCAACGTCTACTTTTTGATCGTAAAAATATTTGTACATAATTGCGGTTAAAACTTCGAAATATGTGTTTTTGTACCCTTCGGCGTCGAGCTTTTCAAGCACGGGCTTAAACATTTCGATGTATTTTACAAAGTCTTCTTCAGAAATTTTCACACCGTTTATCGTGATTGATTCTGTCATGCATTCCATAAACGGTGAAATAAAAAGACCTACTTTCGATGTTTTTGAGAGCGTGTTCGAAAGAAAATTACATGTGCTTCCCTTTCCATTTGTGCCTGCGACGTGAATGACTTTTATTTTGTCTTGTGGATTATCGAATGCTTCGAGCAGTTTTTGTATATTTTTAAGGGTATGTTTTCCTTTTTTTTCATCGCGTTTATACATCCAATCGATGTATTTTTCAAAATTTTTCATAGTTCCTCCGTTGCAATTTCTTTTAAATTATATTATAATACAAATATCAGAGTAGGTAAAGAGCGTAAAGTGTTAAGCTATGGGTTGTCGAGCTTAAACGAAGGTCATTTGACTGCGGTTCTTTATCGCAACCGCTTTGGGTATTACCCTAAGCCCACTTTGAAATATTTTTTAAGGGGAAACAAATGAATAAGAAATTTACTACCAGGAAATTAGTTATGGCAGGTGTTTTGACTGCACTTTCAGTCATCTTAACACGTTTATTTTCAGTACAACTGACAGAATCGATGAGAATCGGTATAGGGCCGCTTCCGATTTTAATGGTCGGCATTGCATTCGGTCCGATATTGGGTGCAATCTCAGGACTTAGTGCAGATTTGATCGGTTTTATGATAAACGCCGGCGGACAATTTCACCTAGGTTTCACAATGAGTTCGCTTTTGACGGGACTTATTCCGGGACTTGTCGCATGCTATTTCTTGAAGAAGAAAAAGAATTTAAATCTTACAATCATTTTATCGATTGTTGCGGTTTATGGTATTGTCCATTTAATTCTTAACAGCTATTGGCTAAACGGTCTTTATGGAACACCGTTTACAACACTCGTTATCGGACGTGCAACAAAAGTTGTAATTGAAGCTGTTGTTGTATGTATAATACTTGAAATTCTTATGAAAAGATTCATTAAATTCAGTTTTAGTGATGATGAGTTATTTTAGAATAATTCGAATATGAGGCTCTCCAAATTAACGGAGAGCTTTTTTGATTTAGTAAATTTATTAACAGAATATTTTTGATTATATGTTGAATTAAATCACATAATAGGGTATAATAGACTTAGGTGTCAAGCCCTTTAATGTAGTAAGAAATTTTTGCGGGCTTGAACTGAATTTGATATAAGGAGATGGTTGTATGGCAAAGAAAACACCGCTTTATGATGCTCACGTAAGACTCGGCGGGCATATGGTTGAATATGCAGGTTGGAATCTTCCTGTGGAGTACAGCGGACTAAAAGAAGAACATGAAGCTGTTAGAGAAAGGGCCGGAATATTTGACGTTTCTCACATGGGAGAAATTTGGGTAACCGGAAAGGAAGCTGAAAAATTTGTTAGCTTTATGATGACAAACGACATTATGCGTCAAAAGGACAATCAAGTTCAATACACATTTATGTGTGAACCGAACGGATTTGTTGTTGATGACTTATTGGTTTACAGATATAACAATGAAAAATATTATTTAGTTGTTAACGCAGCAAATGTTGACAAGGACTTCAAATGGATTTTAGAAGAATCCAAAAAATTCGACGTTGAAGTTAAAAACGTTTCTGATGAAACAGGTCAAGTTGCAGTGCAAGGACCAAAGGCTGAAGAAGTTGTTCAAAAACTAACAGACGAAGATTTGTCAAAAATCACGTTCTTTACATTCAAAGACGGAGTTGAAATTGCAGGAAAGAAGTGCCTCATTTCAAGAACAGGATACACCGGAGAAGACGGATTTGAAATCTATACAGACACCGAATCAATTAAAACTGTTTTTGATGCAGTGCTTGAAGCAGGAAAGGATGTAAACTTACTTCCTTGCGGACTTGGATGCAGAGATACACTTCGTTTTGAAGCCTCACTTCCACTTTATGGACAAGAAATCGGACCTGACATTAACCCGGTTGAAGCAGGATTTAAATTCTTCGTTGATTTAAAAACAGAAAATGATTTCAACGGAAGAAAAGCACTTGAAGAATATGCAGCAAATCCAAAGAGAGTTCTTGTAGGATTTGAACTTGAAGGACGTGGAATTCCAAGAGCTGGATATAAGATTGAAAAAGACGGAAAAGAAATCGGGCATGTTACAACAGGTTACTTGTCACCAACACTTGGAACAAGAATAGGTAACGCACTCATTGAAAAGGAATACAAAGGTATTGGAAACACATTTGATGTTATGATCAGAAATAAACCGGTACCTGCAAAAATCATATCAAAGAAATTCCTGGAAGCAAGAGGAAACAAACACACAAAGTAATTTGTGATGTAATGAATTAAGGCATAAAGCCAATATAAGGAGGATTATAATGGAAGTTAAAAAGGATTTATTTTACACAAAGGACCACGAATGGTTAAAAGTTGATGGCGAAGAAGCATATATAGGACTTTGCGACTACGCACAAGAACACTTGGGAGAAATTGTTTACGTTGAATTACCTGATGAAGATGATGAATTTGAAGCAGGCGATTCAGTTGCAGCAATCGAATCAACAAAGGCAGCAAGTGATTTGTTTGCACCTGTAGCAGGAACTGTTGTTGAAGTAAATGAAGAACTCGAAGACGCTCCTGAAATGTTAAATGAAAAGCCATACGATGCTTGGATTTGCAAAATCAAAATGGAAAATGCAGACGATGTAAATGAACTTATGTCAGCTGCAGATTATGAAAAATTCTTACAAGAGGAAGCATAGAATGCATCCATATCTACCACATACCGACAACGATATTAAGAGCATGCTCGAAGCTATCGGTTTGGAAAGTGTAGATGATTTATATTCAGACGTTCCTGAAAGCATGAGAATGAAGGAAGCTTTGAATTTGCCGAAAGCAAAATCCGAAATTGAAGTTAGAAACATTATCGGAAAGCTTGCAAAGAAAAATCTTTCATCTGCAGATGTTCCTTCATTCCTCGGTGCAGGACTCTATGATCACTACATTCCAAGCATTATAGCTCCGATTGTAAGCCGTGGAGAATTCTTAACATCATACACACCATATCAACCTGAAGTATCACAAGGAACTTTACAATACATTTTCGAGTTCCAAACACTTCTATGCGATTTGACCGGAATGGAAGTTGCTAACGCTTCCGTTTACGATCATTCAAACGCTGTGGTTGAAGCTGCTATAATGTGTGCAACGGTCAATAAAAAGAATAAAGTTTTAGTAAGTGAAACATTGAATCCAAGCTCAAGAAAAGTTTTGGATAATTATGCAAAAGGACAAGGTATCGAAGTAGTTCTTATCAAAGAAAAAGACGGAATTACTGATATTGAAGATTTAAAAAATAAAATTGATGACGATGTAGCTTGCGTTATGGTTCAAAGCCCTAACTTCTTCGGGATTATCGAAGATTTAGAAGAATGTGCAAACATAACACACACCGCAAAGAAAGCCTCATTTGTCGCAGCAGTTGATCCAATCAGCTTAGGCGTTTTGAAAAAACCTGGCGATATGGGAGCGGATGTTGTTATCGGTGAAGGACAAGCTCTCGGTATAGCAACAGAATTCGGAGGACCACTCCTCGGATTTATGTGTACAACCGAAAAGTTCCTTAGAAAAATGCCGGGAAGAATTGTCGGTCAAACTGTCGACAACAACGGTAAACGTTGCTATGTTTTGACATTAACAGCAAGAGAACAACATATACGTCGTGAAAAAGCAACTTCAAATATTTGTTCAAACCAAGGTGTAAATACACTTGCAGCAACAATGTATATGTGTCTTCTAGGTAAACAAGGTCTCAGAGAAGTCGCAATTCAATCTATGTCAAAGGCTCACTATCTACAATCAAAACTTGAAGAAAAAGGCTTTAAGCTCAAATGGAATCAACCGTTCTTTAAAGAATTCGTAGTTGAAGGACTAACAGCTGACAAGCAAAGAGAGCTCTTGAAAGACAAAGAAATGATCGGTGGTTTCGGACTAAAGAGATTCTTCAAAGACTATGACAACGTAATGTTCGCTGTTACTGAAAAACGTACAAAACAAGAAATGGACAGATTAGTAGAACTTTTAGGAGGGAAATAATGTTTAGAAAATATGATAAATTAATTTTTGAAGTTTCTACTCCGGGAAGAAAGGGCTACAATTTACCACCTCTTGACGTTGAAGAAACTGATTTGAAGAGTGTAATTCCGGAAAAATATCTTGCGGACTCATGTCCGAATTTGCCGGAAGTAAGTGAAGTTGATGTTATCAGACACTTTACAAATCTTTCGAACAAGAACTACGGAGTTGACACAGGATTATATCCACTTGGAAGTTGTACAATGAAGTACAATCCTAGAATAAATGAAGAAATGGCTGCTCTTCCGGGCTTTGCGGGCATTCACCCGTATCAAGATGAAGATGAAGTTCAAGGAGCTCTTGAGCTTATGTACAATCTTCAAGAACAACTAAAAGAAATTGCCGGAATGGACGCCGTTACACTTCAACCGGGTGCAGGTGCTCACGGAGAGCTCACAGGTATAAAGATTATTAAGGCTTACCATGAAAAGAATGGTGATACAAAGAGAAATAAGGTTATCGTACCTGACTCAGCACACGGAACAAACCCTGCAACTTCTGCAGTTTCAGGATTGATTCCTGTTGAAGTTCCAAGTGATGAAAACGGTTTGGTTGATTTGGATGCACTGAGAGCTGCAGTCGGCGACGATACAGCAGGACTTATGCTTACAAACCCGAACACACTTGGAATTTTTGACCAACACATAAAGGAAATAACAGGCATAATCCATGAAGCAGGCGGACTTTGCTACTATGACGGTGCAAATGCAAATGCTATCTTAGGTCACTGCAGACCTGGTAAAATGGGATTTGACGTTATTCACTTTAACGTGCACAAGACTTTCTCAACTCCTCACGGAGGCGGAGGACCTGGTGCAGGACCTGTCGGTGTAAAGAAAGAACTCGAAGAATTCCTTCCTGTTCCGGTAATTGAAAAAGACGGAGACAAATTCCACTTGAACTATGATAAGGAATACTCCATCGGAAAGATGAAGAATTTCTATGGACATTTCGCTGTTCTAGTAAGAACTTATTCTTACATTTTGAGCATGGGTTCAGATGGTTTGAAACAAGCTTCTGAAAGAGCTGTTTTAAATGCAAACTACCTCTTCCACCTTGTTAAGGATTACTATAATGTTCCGGTTGATACACTTTACAAACATGAATTTGTATTGGGTGGATTAAAAGACTACGAAAAGTCAGGTGTAACAACTCTCGATGTTGCAAAAGGACTTATTGACAGAGGATTCCATCCACCAACAGTATACTTCCCACTAATTGTGAACGAAGCACTTATGGTTGAACCGACTGAAACAGAATCCAAGGAAAGTTTGGAAGAATTTGCTGCTGCTCTTATTGATATTGCAAAGACTGCAAAAGAAAATCCGGAAAGCTTGAAGAAATCACCTCTTACAACAGATGTGTCAAGACCTGACGAAACATTGGCAGCAAGAAAACCTATCGTTAGATACGAAAAAGAAGCAGAATAAAATAAATTTTTAATAAAATGAAAGACGCGAAGTTAATTTGACAGAGCTTGCACGAGATTTGTTTGATTCTCGCGTCTTTTCATTACATAGAGGTAATTATGAGTGAAAAACAAAATCGACTCCAAAAAGTCGAAAATATTATTAAACAAAATTCTTCAATAAGTAAAAAACAAGTGGCATTTATTATCATCGGAGTTCTAATGATTGCGGCGTCAATTCATTTCTTTCTTTTACCGAGCAATCTCTCTCTTGGTGGAGCGACCGGACTTGCACTTATTCTTGCAAAACTTTTACCGCTCGACACTGGACCGCTTTTACTTATTGTAAACGCAGTATTATTTATTATTGGATTTATATTAATAGGGAATAAATTTGGATTTTTAACCGTCATATCGACTCTTGCACTTTCGGGTACGGTTTGGGTTTTGGAAATTTTGATTCCAATGAATGCACCGATTGTACAAAATACATTCTTGAATTTAGTTGTAGCTGTTCTTATCTACGGTATAGGAGTCGGATTTGTTTTAAATCAAGGAGCCTCAACGGGCGGCTCTGACATAATTGCTAAGGTTTTATATAAGTATTTGGGGCTCGATCTTGGGAAAGGGTGCCTTGTAACGGACTTTTTAATAACTCTTGCCGTCGGTTTTACTTATGGCGTTGAAATTGCACTATTTTGTTTAATTGGAGTTATAATGAACGGGCTTATAATAGACTATACAATAGATGGTCTTACCGCAGGAAAGCTTTGCTTCATCGCAACTGAACACCCTAAGGATGTCAGTTCGTTTCTTATTCTTCTTGGAAGAAGTGCTACGATTTATGAAGCAACCGGTGCATATACTATGGAAAAAAGAACAATTGTTCAAACTGTAGTTACAAACAGAGACTTTATCAAGCTTAAAAACCACTTGAAAGACTTGGACAAAAATGCATTCATGATTGTTTCAAGTGCACACCAAGTTTTCGGTTTTCATTGGAAAAGTTTTGATGATTAGAAAAAAAGACTTTTATTTTTCTTTTAAATGTGATACAATTGAGTTGTACGGTTGATATTTATTTATAGATTATTATAGAAAGGACCTGGTCGCAAGACTTATATTATAGGGGGGTAGCATGAAAAAACGTTTTTTAACAGTTTTGTTGTTTGTACTTTTTTTTAGTTTTGCCGTTAAAGCTGAGACTGAAATAAGTAAGATGACAGGCATAAAAGATCACAAATACAATATAAAACCCTATAGTGTTAGTGATTCAACCGGCGAAACGATTTATATGATTCCGCTTCGCGAAACGTGTGAGACACTCGGCTTTGATGTTAATTGGAATGGAAAAGGCAATATTTCTGTTTCAAAGGGAATGTTCAAAGCTACGCTAACCGTTGGTCAGGACAACTATAAAAATAGATATGGCGATCAAATAAAATTGTATTTGAGTCCGAATATAAAAGATGGAGTAACGTATGTTCCTCATATTTTCTTTTACTATGTTTTGGATCTCGATGTGTTTTATTTAAATGACAACTTATATTTCAGATATAAGATTGATGACATAATGCCTAAAGTCTACAGTAAATATATTTATGAAATAAATAAAGTAAATGAAAAGGATGCCGACGGAAATATTAAAAAAGTTTCCAAAAAGGCTGTTCCACTGAAGTCAACCTATATTGTTTATCCTTATATTGAAAATCAAAAGCATTCATTTGTGAATAAAAAGCTTGAAGCTTATATAAAAGAAACTTTTGATAAGTATGAATATGACAATTTGTATGTCAAATATGATATAGGGATTTATGACAAGAATTTTCTTAGTGTTATCTTTGACGGATTCTTGGAAAAAGGGAAAAAGAGAAGAAAGATATTCAACTCAATAAATTTTGATTTGAAGAAAGGAACTGTTCTAAGTCCGGATGATTTTATAAAAGTATCCTGGAAAGACAGAGAAAAGATTGTAAACAAACTTAAAGAAAGTTATAAAAAAGGACAATTCATGTTCGGAGACTTAAATATGTATCTTATGAAAGATGCTGTTATATTTTTCGTTCCTGAAGCTGATCCGATTCCGATGGAATATTATAAAAATTATGAAATCAATGATATTTTGTCAGAGGAATATAAGAAAAGATTTTAATTAAATTTTTTTGAAAAAGTGTATCTAGGGATCCACCTATGGAAGGACCGAGCGATACAAGAGAAGAGTAATCTTCTCTACACCGAAGGGAGAAAAGCCCGGGCGGGTAGGTTTTTCCTATCCGTTCGGGCTTATTTTATTTTAACGATTCAATTTTTGAGGAGGTATTAAATTGAAGGCAGCTATTATTATGGGAAGCATTTCTGACAGAGAAATCGCAGAAAAGGCAAAGAAAATTTTTGACAAGTTTAATGTTGAAACACATATGGAGGTAATTTCTGCACACAGAACTCCAAAGAGAGCTTTTGAATTTGCTGAATCAGCAGAAAAAGACGGAATTGAAGTTATTATTGCAATCGCAGGAAAGGCTGCACATTTGGGTGGCGTTATTGCTGCAAACACAATTGTTCCGGTAATTGGAATTCCGGCAAAGACATCAGTTATGGGTGGTATGGATTCACTTTTATCGGTAGTTCAAATGCCAAAGGGTATTCCTGTTGCAACTGTTGCAATTGACGGTGGAGAAAATGCTGCATTATTAGCAATTTCAATGCTTAGCTTAAAATATGATGAACTAAAGAAGAAATTGGTTGATTATAGAAAAGAATTACAAGACCAAGTAGTAGAGATGAACAAGGAACTCGAGGCTTAATTTATTATAATTTTTCGGAGGACTTAAAATGAGTGGTATAGCGGGTGTTTATTCCGATAAAGACGGTGCTGCAGCATATTTATATTATATGCTCTATGCTCTTCAACACAGAGGACAACAATCATGTGGTATTGCAACCTACAACAACGGACTTATGGATTATTACAAGGAACAAGGTTTAGTGAGCGATGTTTTTAAAGATGACAGAGTCACTCAAATGAGAGGAAATTTGGCAATCGGTCACGTAAGAATGGCTTCAAGGGGAGAAGGATTTGAATATCCATACAATCAACCTATCGTCGCCGGATACAGACATGGCGCACTTGGAATTGTTCATGACGGTTGCATAACAAATGCTGCAAAACTCAAGAATGATTTACAAATGAAGGGCTACATGTTCCAATCAAATCTCGACACAGAGGTTATTGCAACACTGATTGTAAAAAATTACAATATTGATTTGGAACATTCGATTATTGACACGCTTGACATGCTTATGGGCTCATATGCTCTTATTGTCATGGCGGAAAATGTTATTTACGCTGCAAGAGACGAATATGGAATCAAACCTCTTTCAATAGGAGAGCTGAACGGTCGCTATCTTGTTGCAAGTGAAACTTGTGCATTTGACTCAATAGGTGCGAAATTTGTGAGAGATGTGCTGCCGGGAGAAGTAATAAGAATAACAGACAAAGGTCTTGATATTATTAGAAAAGGCGATGCATCAAAGAGAAAACTCGGTGTTTTTGAAATGGTTTATATCGCAAGACCGGATTCAATTATTGACGGCAGGAGCATTTATTTGAGCCGTTTAAATGCCGGAAGAATTTTGGCAAAGGAACATCCGCAAGATGCTGATTTGGTAATCGGTGCACCTGACTCCGGAATAAGTTTTGCTGTAGGATACTCTGAAGAATCAGGAATTCCATACACAGAAGGAATTATAAAGAATCGTTATGTCGGAAGAACTTTCATTCAACCAAATCAAGAACTCCGCGATTTGGGTGTAAAAATTAAATTAAATCCGATTAAGGAATATATTCAAAACAAGCGTTTAGTTTTAGTCGATGACTCAATTGTTAGAGGAACGACAATGAGAAGAACTGTAAAGATGCTTAGAGATGCAGGTGCAAAGGAAATCCACGTAAGAATTGGAAGCCCTATGGTTAAATATTCATCAAATCTTATGATGGATACACCGACGAGAGAAGAACTTGTTGCAGCAATGCACACAAAGGAAGAAATTACAAAGATGATTGGTGCTGATAGCCTTGAATACATTTCACTTGAAGGACTTTTCAAAGCTTTTGGCGGCGATGATTTTACACAAGGGTGTTTCACAGGAAAATTCCCGGAAGGAACAATTTATAAAGGAGAAGAATAATGGCTATTTCATACAAAGATGCCGGCGTTGATAAGAACGAAGGCTACAAGGAAGTAAAACTTATAAAAGAGCATATTAAAAGAACTCTAAGGCCTGAAGTTATGGCTGACATTGGAGGTTTTAGCGGATTATTTAAACTCAAGGACTACAAAAAACCTGTTCTAGTTTCAGGCACAGACGGTGTTGGAACAAAACTAAAATTTGCATTTATGACCGGTATCCACAACACAGTTGGAATTGATGCTGTCGCAATGTGCGTAAATGACATTTTGTGTCAAGGAGCGGAACCTTTATTTTTCCTTGACTATATTGCAACCGGAAAACTAATTGCAGAAAAAATGGCTGACATTGTTGAGGGCGTTGCAGAAGGATGTGTTCAATCCGGATGTGCATTAATCGGCGGTGAAACAGCTGAAATGCCGGGATTTTATTCGGAAGATGAATACGACATTGCAGGCTTTGCAGTCGGATGTGTTGAAGAAGACGAAATCATAGATTACGAAAAAAGCGTCAAGGTCGGAGACGTTCTTGTGGGACTACCTTCATCGGGCGTTCACTCAAACGGATTCAGTTTGGTCAGAAAAATTCTCGAAACAAAAAATATTGACCTAAAGAAAATTTATGATGGCTTTGATAAACCACTCGATGAAGTGTTTTTGACACCGACAAGAATCTACAAAAAAGCTGTATTTGAAGCATTAAAAACAAATGCTGTTCACGGAATGTGCCACATCACGGGTGGAGGTTTCTACGAAAATATTCCAAGAATGATGCCTGAAGGTATGGCTGCAAAAGTCACAATTAAAGATATCAAAACGCCACACATTTTCGATTTGATTCAAGACTGGGGCGGAGTTGAAACAAAAGAAATGTACGGAACATTCAATATGGGAATTGGATTTGTTTTTGCAATTGAAAAGAATGCAAAGGACGAATTTATTAAAACTCTTGAAGGAATCGGCGAAAAACCGGTTGTAATTGGTGAAGTTGTAAACCAAGAAGGCGATAAATGCGTAATCGAAGAGCTATAATTTTGATTTCCGGATCGGGCACAAATATGCAAGCAATCTATGAAAAATGTAAAGTCATAGACATCATGCATGTTTTTTCCGACAGAGATTGTTATGGTATTGAAAGAGCGAGGTCTTTGGGGCTTCAAGCTGATTATGTAAAAGACGATTTTTTTAAAACTGTTCATGAATATGTTTTAAAAGAAAAAATTGAGCTTATTATTTTGGCGGGATTTTTAAGAAAAGTGCCTGAGTGGTTTTTCTCAGGCGCTCCGCCGATTTTAAATATTCACCCGGCACTTCTTCCGAAATACGGCGGAAAGGGCTGTTATGGTGAGCATGTGCACGAAAAGGTGTTAAATGCAAATGAAAAGTTTAGTGGAGCAACTGTCCATATTATTGATGAAAATTACGACAAGGGCAGGATTTATCTGCGTTCTTTTGTAAATATTGAGGGGTTAAAGACAAAAGAAGAAATTCAACAAAAGGTGCTTAAAACAGAGCATAACGTTTACAATTTGGCTATCACAAGTTTTGTAAGGGAGGAATTATAAATGAAACATGCACTTTTCTCATGCTATTTTAAAGATGGTATTGAAAATTTCGCAAAAGAATTGGAAGAAAACGGATATAAGATTATTTCGACGGGTGGAACTTTAAAAGCTCTTGAAAAAGCCGGCGTTAATGTAAGCGACGTTTCAGAGTTTACAGGTTTTCACGATATGTTGGGGGGAAGAGTTAAAACACTTCATCCAAAAATTCATGCCGGTATTTTATATCGCAGAGAAAAACCGGAAGATGTCAAGGAAATAAAAGAACTTGGCACACAACCGATTGACATTGTGGTAAATAACCTCTATCCATTTAAAGATACTTATTTAAGCGGTGCAAGCGATGATGATATAATTGAAAAAATTGACATCGGCGGACCTTCGATGATTCGTGCAGCGGCAAAGAATTTTAAATATACTACTATTATTACAGACAACGCTGATTTCGAAAGAGTTATTGCTGAAATCAAGAAAAATGGAAATACAACACTTGAAACAAGAAGAGATTTAGCAAGAAAGGCATTTATGCTCACCGCATATTACGATGCATGGATTGCAAAATATTTCAACGAAAAATGTGGAGTTGAATTCCCTGATGAAATCACACTTCCACTAAAGAAAATCAGCGAACTCAGATATGGCGAAAATCCACATCAAAGAGGATTTGCATACACTCTATATAACGGGGACGAATCAGGAATCGGTGAAGCAAAGCAATATCAAGGCAAGGAGCTTAGCTACAACAACTACAACGACGCTTCGGCAACAATCGAAATGGTTAAGTTGTTCTACAAAAAGCCGACCTGTGTTGCTGTTAAACACACAAACCCTTGCGGAATCGGTGAAGCTGATACAATTCACGAAGCATATTTAAAAGCATATGCATGTGACGATCAATCTATTTTCGGTGGAATTGTTGGATTCAACAGAGAAGTCGACAAGGCAACAGCTGAAGAACTTGTAAAAATTTTCTTGGAAGTTATAATTGCTCCTTCTTACACAAAAGAAGCACTCGAAGTTTTTGAAAAGAAAAAGAATTTGAGAGTTCTCGAAGTTCCGGGAATCAGCGAAGTAAGAAAAGGTGGTCTCGACATGAAGGTCCTGCCGGGAACTGTAATCATGCAAGACCATGACGACAAAGAAGATTGCAAACTAAATGTTGTTTCAAAGGCTCATCCGACAGACGGTGAACTCGAAGATTTGATTTTCGCACTTAAAGCCGTAAAATTTGCAAAGAGCAACGCAGTTGTTTTGGCAAAAGACGGTGCAACAGTTGGAATCGGTCTTGGAAATGTAAACAGATTCTTTGCTGTACAAGCTGCTCTTAAACAAGCCGGTGACAAAGCAAAGGGTGCAGTTCTTGCTTCTGATGGATTCTTCCCATTTGACGATTGCATAAAACTTCTTGCAGAAAATGGAGTAAAAGCAATTGTAGAGCCGGGAGGATCTATAAAAGACGAACTCTCGATTAAAGCTGCCGACGAACTTGGAGTATCGCTCCTCTTCTCAGGCACAAGACATTTTAAACACTAATATTTATACGGCGGGGATTTTCCCTGCCGCTTAAATATAATAAATTTTGGAGGTTTTTATGGAAAAGTATTTCAAATTAAAAGAAAACAAAACCGATGTAAAAACTGAGATACTTGCAGGTATAACGACATTCATGACGATGGTTTATATCCTAGCAGTAAATCCGGGTATGCTTTCTGAAACAGGCATGGACTTCGGCGGTGTTTTCACAGCGACAGCTCTTTCAGCAGGTGTTGCAACACTTATCATGGCATTATATGCAAAATATCCGTTTGCACTTGCTCCGGGTATGGGTCTTAACGCATTCTTCACATACAGCGTATGTATCGGAATGAAACAAAGTTGGCAATTCGCATTAACAGCAGTTTTAGTTGAAGGTATAATATTTATTTTACTCAGCTTGTTAAAAGTTAGAGAAGCAATTTTCGATCTTATTCCGCTTTCACTTAAAAAAGCTGTTTCCGCAGGTATCGGACTTTTTATTGCACTTGTTGGTCTTAAAAATGCCGGAATCATTGTTGCAAACGAAGGAACAACTATTGGTCTCGGTGATTTGACAGCAAATGCTTCAATAGTTGCACTTTTGGGACTTATTGTTATTGCAATTCTATATGCAAGAAATGTTAAAGGTGCACTTCTTATTGGAATTATAATTGCAACAATAATTGGAATTCCACTCGGTGTAACAACCCTTCCTGAAGGATTTAAAATTTTCAGTCTTCCACCGTCACTCAAAGACGTTGCATTCAAATTTGTACCGTTCAGCGACATAATGACTAAGGATTTCTGGATTATAGTTGTCACATTCCTATTCGTCGACATTTTCGATACAGTCGGAACTTTGGCTGGCGTTGCTTCAAAATCAGGAATGCTAGACAAAGAAGGAAAACTACCGAGAGTTTCAAGAGCACTCACAGCTGACGCTGTCGGAACAATTTTCGGAGCATGCATGGGAACATCAACTGTTACAACATTCGTTGAAAGTTCAGCAGGTGTTGCAGCAGGCGGAAGAACCGGACTCACATCAGTCACAACGGGAATTATGTTCATCCTTGCACTCTTCATTGCACCGTTATTTGCAATCATCCCTGCAGCTGCAACAGCACCGGTACTAGTTGTTGTTGGAGTATTTATGATGAGTGCTGTTATGGAAATCAATTGGCACGATTTAACTGAAGCAGTTCCTGCTTTCTTAACAATTGCAATGATGCCGTTTGCATACTCAATTGCAGAAGGAATCGTATTCGGAATCGTAAGCTACACTCTCATTAAAACATTCACAGGCAAAGCAAAAGACGTATCTGCACTTATGTGGGTACTCTCAGTCCTATTTGTCTTGAGAGAAATATTCTTATAAATTATTGTGTTTTGCACCTATTTATTATATAATCAAAGTAGGTGCAAAACATTTTTTTATTTGGAGGACATATGCAGATAAAAAATCTTACTATAACATTAAAGAAAGACCAAAGAAAGATTATTGATGACCTCACATTTTCTATCAACGAAAACGAAAAGATTGCACTCATAGGAGAAGAGGGAAACGGAAAGTCGACAATTCTGAAAGCGATTTCAAACGAAAGTGAAAATTTAGAATATGCAAATGTCAAAGGTGAGATCAGTAAAGATGAGTCGACGATATATGTTCCGCAAATTTTAAATGCAGCAGATCTTGAAAAGAGCGTTGAAGAGCTTCTTTATGATGAAGAAAGCTCCGAAGCCGATGTTTCGGAATTTTATAAAATTTTAAATCAGTTTGAGCTTGAAATCTACGATTTAACAAGAATACTTAAAACATTTTCGGGCGGTGAGAGAGTAAAGATTCTTATCTCTCTTGCGATTTCAAGAAATCCGTCGCTCTTAATTCTGGATGAACCGACGAACGATTTGGACTTCAAATCAATTGAAGCTTTGGAAAAAATCGTAAAAAATTACAACGGAAAAATTATTTTTGCAAGCCACGACACGCGATTTATTCAAAATGTGGCAAATAAAATCATGCACTTCGAACTTATTGATAACAAAACAAAATCTCGCGTGAATGTCAGCTCAAATGACTACGATACATATGTGCAAAATAGGGAAGAAGCGATAAAAACACAGACCCAGAGAGCGAAAAATGACGAAGCACGTATGAATGAAAAAGAAGAACGCTGGAGAAAAGTTCACGACAAAGTCGAACGGGACTTGAGAGCGGAGAGAAACGATCACATGGGCAGGCTTTTAAAAAAGACTATGCACGAGGTCAAGGCGAAGGAAAAAATAATTGAGCGTGAAAAAGAGTTTATGACGAAGATGCCGGAGTATGAAGAACAAATCTTTGTAAACTACAACAAAGAAAAGCTTATTGAAAACGGAAAATGCGTTTTATGCTTAAAGCTGCCGGAACTCGAAATTGACGGAAAAGTTTTGTCGAGGGATATAAACTTGGAGGTTTTCGGTCCGAAAAAAATTGCGATTGTTGGAAAAAACGGAGCCGGGAAAACTACGTTGTTAAATGAGATAAGAAAAAACATCAGCCCCGATTTGAGAGTCGAGTATATGCCGCAAAACTACGAAGACGGTTTGAATTTATACGAAAATGCGATTATGTATCTTAAGAGCGAGCATACAAAAGACGAGGAAACAAAGATAAGAACATATCTTGCAAGCTTAAAGTTCACGAAAGATGAGGTCACTCAAAAAACTCAAAACTTGAGCGGCGGGCAAAAGGCAAAACTCTTCTTTGCAAAGATGCAATTAAAGAATCCGGAAGTATTGCTTCTTGACGAACCGACTAGAAATATATCACCACTTTCACTTCCGATGATTACGGGAGAGATGAAGGAATTCGGCGGAGCAATCATCTTTGTTTCGCACGACAGATATTTTATCGAAGAAGTCGCGGACGAGATTTGGGAACTTGATGAAAACGGACTTAAAAGAATTTATTTTGAATAGAGAGGGAATATGAGAAAAAGAAATTTAACAAATTTAATTATATTTGGAGTTTTAACCGCCGTGTTTGTTGCAGCCGGCATATTAATCGGAAAGAACTTGAAATTATTGCAGCTTGTCGGAGGATATCTCGTCGCTTCGTCAATTTTGTTCGGCTATGCAAAATGGATAAAAAGAGAATTTATAGTGATATTTCTTGTTACACTTATCCTCTTTGCGCTTGAATTGCTTTTAATAATAAAAAGTGCGGGCCTTGGAAACACAGCCATAAAAATTTGGACAGTTGTGGTGACAATACTTTTTGTATTAAATTACATCGGCACACTTGTGAGCTTTTTCCACAGAAGAATAAATCCGTATCGCGTGATGAGCCTTGTGATTTACACGTTCTTTCACATTGTAATCGGATATATAATCTATACTTATATCTCGTTTATATTTTTAATTTAGAGAAATAAAAAAATCTGCAAGATTATTCCTGCAGATTTTTATTTTTTATATCTTTAAAATATTTCGCCTGTGCATAGTAGAGTTCATTATAAAGTTCATTTTTCTTAAGCAGTTCTTCATGTGGACAGAAACCTTTGACCTCTCCCATTTCGAGAAGCAGAACTTTATCTGAAAATCCGCATGTGCTCATGCGGTGAGTTATAAAAAGCACAGTTTTATTTTGAGTTATTTCATCAAATTTTTCAATTATTTGGCTTTCTGCAATCGGATCCAGCGCAGATGTCGGTTCGTCGAAAATCATAATTTCGCTTTCCTTGTTCATTGCACGAACCATCGCAAGCTTTTGATATTGACCGCCGGAAAATGAGGTTGCATCGTCATATAAAGCCTTGTTTAGATTGGTGTCGAGACCTTTTTTAAGGCTTACAATTTTATCTTTTAAACCGACCTCATCAATATAATTCAAAATCTTTTTGTCGTCATAATCCTTTTCGAGTGATATATTTTCCCCGATTGTGAAAGGGAAGAATGAAAAATCTTGAAAAATAGTTGAAATCAAATTTAAATAAGCATCTTTTTGAATGTCATTAATATTTATTCCGTTTAATAAAATCTCACCGCTGTCCGGAAGATAAAATCTGCAAATGAGTTTTACGATTGTGGATTTTCCCGAAAGATTCGGACCGACAATTGAAATTCTTTCATTTCTGTGGACAACAAAAGAGACGTTTTTCAAAGTCTGATTTGTATTTCCGGGATATGTGAAAGAAACATTTTTAAATTCGAGCGTATCAAATTTCAATGCACTTGAATTACCGGACTTAATCCGGTTTTCGGAATCGAGATTAAGAAATGTTTCGACCGGTTTAAACTCGCTCACAAGTTCTTTAAGCTCCGAACCTGAAACAATCATATCGGTCAAAGAATCTACAACTCTCGGAATAAGCATAACTATTAAAGTGAAGAGTTCAACGTCAAATGTCTGTTTGCTGCTCATAAAATATGCCGTCAAAAGAAGTATTATCGTGTTTAGACCGCGAAGAAGAGAAATCGCTTCGTCGTATTTGAAAGTTTTTGTTGTTTTTTCAAGCACAAGCGCTCTTTCATCAACTGTGAGAGCATCAATATTTTTTCTCATAAGCTTGTTTGTGTTGTAGACTCTGAAGTCCATTTGGTGAAACGGCATAATCGCTTCGGATATGAAATAAATAACTCTCCAGCTTATAGGTGCGGACTTCGGAGCGTATTCACCTTCGATTTTACCTCTTTTTATTGAGAGAATGATAATCGGACTGAGAATAATCAGATATATCGGAATCAGATAGTAGCTGCTTGTGTTTAGAATTAAAATCGCCGAAATGAAAAATAAAAGAGATTTGGCGAATTTTTCTATATTGTCCAAAATTCCGGAGAGAATGTTCATATTGAAAAGCGCTTGTTCCGCCTCGCGTTTTAAAACATTTGTGTTCACATCTTCGACCATGTGATAGGGGAGTCTTATTGTTTTTAATGCAAACTTATTTTTGTATACGGTATTTATTTTTCGTCCGATTTTATTGTTGTATGTTTCCAAATATTGCGAAATAAAATGAAGGAGTGTCCATACGGCCGCAAAAAGAATTGCGATTTTAAGTGAGTCGCTGTCATTTTTTAAAATAGAAATCAAAACGACCGGCAAAATTGCAAGAAATAAAGATTCCAATGTTTTGGTAATGCTTAATAGAGCCGATGTGAAAAGGTATTTTCCGTCAATTTTATGAATGTCTTTTAAAATTTTAAATATGTTCTTCATAGCTCGCCCTCGAATTTGTAATAATATGCTTGTTTCTCGTACATACTTTTATAAACTCCGTTTTTCATCATAAGCTCGTCGTGGCTTCCTTCTTCAACGATTTTACCATCGTTTAAAAGCATAATCTTGTCCAAAAATTTGACACTCGCAAGTCGGTGCGTTATAAAAATGGCGCTTCTGTCTTTCAAAACCGAATCGAGATCTCTGTATACACGCTCCTCTGCGATGGAGTCCAAGGCAGCGGTCGGTTCATCCAAAATTACAATAGGTCTTTCGCTGTTATAAATGACTCTTGCCATGGCAAGTTTTTGATTGCCGCCGCCGGAGAATACATATCCGGTCGGATTTAATATTTTTGTAAGCGGAGTGTGGATTCCTTCGGGAAGAGTTTCAACGAGTTCATAAAGACCGACGGTTTTTAGAGATGAAATAATTTTTTCTTCATCCTGATTTTCTCTCTCGCTCGAAGAAACAATTTCCGCAATTGTGAGAGCAAGCGGTTCAACATTTTGAAACATAGGAGCGAAAAGCGTGGATAGCGATTTGTAGGAATAATCGCTCAAATCGTTTCCGTCAATTAAAATATGTCCCTTGTCAGGCTTGTAGTAGCCCATCAAAAGTTTTATAACCGTCGATTTTCCGGCACCGTTTAAACCCAAAAGGGCAATGTGTTCGCCTTTTGAAATTTTAAAAGACAAATCTCTAAGAATGACTTCGCTCGAACCGGGATATGAAAAAGTGACGTTTTTAAATTCGATAGAATTTTTAAAGATTGGGGTCTTATCTATTGGATAGCGTTTGTCGGTCGTGGTCATAAATTCGTTAAAAACATTGTATCTCAGCTTTTCTTCGTTGTACTGAATAAAACTCTTTAAAGTTATAGAAACAGATGCACTGAAAATGCTTAAAATTCCGGAGATTAAAATTATACTTTCCACGGATGCATCCTTTAAAATAAAAATAATAGCAAAAATGGAAATTCCGGTAAATATGCTTAGCATAAGATTGTAAACATTTTCCGCCTTATAATATTTGTTCATAAATTTTATATAAGTTTCCAAAGTTTCGTTTTGGTAAAGCTCATACATCTTGTCCGCTGAAAAAAGTCGTATGTCTTTTGCGTTTTTTATGTCGGTTGCAAAATTGGAATAATTTGTTATTTTAAATTCGATTTTTGAGCCGTCTTTTTTATATTTCTCTTTGTATTTCGAAATCAAATCCACAAAAATAAATTCACAAACGACGATAAATAGTAGTGCAAGAAATATTTTAGAGTCCACATATATCGCGACTGCAAAAATGATTAATAAAAATGTTAGATTTGAGCCGATTGTAAGGAGTTGATTGTATGCGTTTTGAAATCCGGACTCATAGCTTGCGAGAAAACTGTTGCTCTCTTTACCCTTTGACATAATTTCCGAATTTTCAAACATATCATACGGCATACTCATTGATCGGTCCAAAAACATTTTAAAATATTTATCTTTTAAATCCGCAAATCGCAAAATATTTCGCTTTTTTATGAAAAAATCAATCGCAAATATGAATAGAAATGCGAGAGTGAAAAGAGCAAAAAATTTAACGAAACCGAAGTTTTTAATCTCTTCATTTTTCATCAGTACAAAAACGATGATAAAGATATTAAAAACTTTGAGTAAAGAATCTGCGAGAAATCCGATTGGTATGAGAATTTTGTCCAAAACTCCGAGCTCGGATGATATCTTTTTAAACATAGGGCCCTCCGTAATTTTTAATTTAAAAAACCATTATGTAATACAATGCGTCAATCTACTATATATATTATAACACCCCCCCCAGAAAAAACAACAGTATTATTTAGGGTATTTTCTGTTTAATTGAATAAATTCTTTTTCACAAAACAAAACCCATCCGTTTACAAATTCCGAATGGGTTTCTATTACTTTATTAATTTTAAAATTTCTCCAACGAGATAGAGCGAGCCGAAGATGAGGATTGTGTCATCTTTGTCGGCGAGTTCTTTGGATTTTTCGAGAGCGTCTTTTAGGTTATAAAAAGAGTAGTCCGCGCTCGTTTCTTTTTTCAGCGTTCCAGGGTCCAAAGCTTTGCTGTCGTTGTTTGTTGTGACGATTAAGATGTCCGAATTTTTTCGAACTACCGGTGCAATATGCTCGTGATCTTTTCTCGACATTATCGCAAAAACTGTGATTAGTTTTTTGTGATTTATCTTGGAAACGGATTTGAAAAGTTTTTCAATAGCGTCGATGTTGTGTGCACCGTCCAAAATCGTCAGTGGTTCTCGTCCGATGACTTCGGTCCTTCCAATCCACGATGCGGTGTTTAAAGCTTCTACAATTTTGTCGTTGTCATATTCTATTTTAAGTTCTTTTAAAATAGTCACTATTGCGGCAAATGCAAGCGCATAGTTTTCGCCGCGAAAAACGCCGAACTGTTTCGGATTTATTTTTATCTTGCGGGCCAAAAATTTTACGTCAAATTCTCCCGACACCGGAATCATTTCTTTTTCCACAATTTTTCCGCCGACGGTGAACTCAAAATCGCTCGAAGTGTAAAGAGTTGTGTTTGTTTTTTCTTTTTCTTCGGACAAAGCTTTTAATGCATCGCCGGTGTTTAATGTGATAGTTTTTGTACCGTTCATTATGCCGGATTTGTTTTGCGCAATTTTATAAATAGTGTCGCCGAGATAGTCGCTGTGGTCGATTGAAATCGAGGTTATAACTTGAAGGATTGATGATTCGAGTGCCTTTGTGGCATCGGTTCTACCGCCTACACCCGCTTCAACAACGAGTATGTCTTCGTTCTTCATCTCGAAATAAATCATAGCGGCAAGTGTAATCACTTCAAAATATGTGAAATCGCCACAATCAATCTCGTCTTCGTGGGCCGATACATATTTCACAAGTTTTAAAAAGACTGAATAGTCAATTTCGCCGTCGTTGTCCACAATTCTTTCGGTGTAATTTACAAGATGCGGCGAAGTGTACATTCCCACTTTTAAACCGAACGATTTAAGAGTTTTAAAAATCGCATTCGAAACTGTGCCTTTGCCGTTTGTGCCGACAATGTTCACAATTTTTTGTGGTTTTAAATTAAAAAATTCGATTGCAGTTTTCATTCTCGTCAATGTTCTGTCCGGAATGTTTCCGGCTCTGCTCTCGAGTTTTTCTATAATTTCATCGGCATTTTTTATGTCGATTGAGTTTAAAATTTCGTTATTCATATTAATCGAGGAATCTTCTCCATTTTTCTCCTAAAATCTCGCTTGCACTTGAAACAATTACAAATGCACGACTGTCGATTCTATAGACATATTCTTTTAGTTTCATATATTCACGGTTGCTTATACATGTAACGATGAGTGTATTTTCCTTTTTAGAATAAGCACCAACGTAAGGAATAAGGTTTGCTGTTCTGTCGAGCTCATTTACAATATAATCTGAGATTTCTTTGTGTTTGAGCGAGTTTATGAAAACAAATCTGCTTGTGTTCATACCGCTTATCGTGACACTGACCATAACGCTGTTTACTATGATGCCTATTACACTATATAAAAAGATTTCAATTCCGAATGCATTTGCAGCTGCAAGAACGATTAAAGCATCCGTGATGAGACAACCGGCACCAAGGTCGAGACCGAAAAACTTCTGTAAAATCTTTGCAATGATGTCCGTGCCGCCGGTTGAGGTGTATTGGTTTAAAACTATTCCAACGCCTACTCCTTGAAGCATTGTTCCCATAATTGTATTTAAAAGTAAATCATCTGTTAGTGGGTTTGTGACGGGTAAAAAATATTCCATAAGCCAAACTGCACCGGAGAGGGCAGCGGTTACTAAAACCGTTTTTATGCCGAATTCTTTTCCGATAATCATGAAACCTACAGCAAAAAGTATAATATTTAATAGTGCAAAAATAGGTCCGTAATCAAGTGGAATATAGTGACTGAGAACAACTGCAAGTCCGCTGGCTCCACCGGTTGAAAGATTTGATGGAACCAAGAAAAAGTGTATACCACTTGCAACCATTAAAACTCCAAGTCCAATTAGTAATACTTCCGTAAAAGTGGTTTTGTGTTTGATTTTATCAACACTGATGTCTCTATCCATACCATACCTCCAATAAAAAATTACATCTCGATATCGAGACCGAGATGCTTCTATATCTATTTTATATTATATCATAAAAAGCGTGTTTTTCAAGAGTTTAAACAACAAACAACGACTCGTCGGCGCTCTTTTCAATCGAAATGAGTTCCATTGTTAGAGTTTCATTTTTTGTTTGCAATTTGACCTCAACGAGTTTGTCGTTTTTAAACTTATACTCATAAATGTCGTCATCTTTTTCAAATTTTTCAACTGTTATGTCACCATCCGTTGAAATTTCCGGATTGGTTTTTCTAAAGAGAAGTATACCTGTAAAAATTCTTCGAAGATCATCACCTTGATCGGAACCTTTTTTTATATAGTCTTTTTTTACCGCTCCAGATTCGTCGATGGAGTAGAGAGTGCGTTCGTCGTCGAAGCTTCTAAGTCCGATTGTTCCGTCGCTTTTATATGCGGCTCTTGCAAAATGCGAGCCTTTCTTTGAAAAAATAAACTTATTTGGTTCGCCGGCGTTTTTTGAAATATTAACTGTAATAGTGTAGTCCGAGTCGAAGTTGTTATCATTTAAGAATTTTGTATAATTGGAATCAATATCAGGTTTTGAAATTATTGAATTTGCACACCCTGTAAAAATTAAAAGAATAATTAATAAAACGAATTTTTTCATAAAACCTCCACAAAAGTTTCAAAGAAAAAGCCCACATAAGTGAGCTTCATCAGTCTTTAAATTATTTTGAAAGTAAAACTTCCATTATTTTCATCATGTCTTCCTGATCTTTAATGCCACCTGTTTCAACAGCACTGTGCATGCCCCAAAGCGGATTTCCGACATCGACGATAGGAATATCGATTTTTGAAGTTGTGATTGATGCAATTGTTGAACCGCCGCGTTTGTCGCTTCTATTGTGGAATGTTTGTGTTGCAACTCCTGCTTCGTTTGCAAGTTCTTTAAATACTGCGATTGAAACTGCATCGGATGTATATGCACCGTTTGCAGCAATTTTTATAACAGGACCTTTTCCAATGAGAGGTCTGTTTGTCGGATCTGCATAGTTTTGATAATTAGGATGGAAAGCGTGAGCTTCATCGCTGCTGATCATAAATGAATTTGAAAGAGCGATGCGATAGTCTTCGTATGTTCCACCCATTGAAACAACAATTCTTAAAAGTGTGTCGCGAAGGAACGGTGAGAAAGCACCTTGCTTTGTCATTGAACCGATTTCTTCGTTGTCACCGACATAAGCAACAGCTGTCATTTCGCCTGCTTTTGCATTTATAAGAGACATTATATTTGCATAAGCCATTGCGAGGTTGTCGAGTCTTCCACTCATCAAAAATTCATCGTTAACTCCGACAACATGTGCTTTTTCACATGATACTACATAAAGTTCGTGTGAAAGAATTTCTGCACCGATTTCTTTTTCAATTGATTTTATAAGATCAAAATCTCCGTCCATTGTGCAAACCGGAAGGGTGTTTTCTTGAGGATTTATCTCAACACCTTTGTTTGCTTCTCTGTTCATATGAATTGCAACTGACGGAATAAAAATCATGCCGTCTTTGCCTTTATAGTGAATAGTTTTCGGTTTAAGAGCCGACTCTCCTTTAACAGTTACTTTTCCTTCTACTGTAAGAGGCCTGTCAAACCAAGTTCCGAGCAGTGCACCGCCATAAACTTCCGTGTTTAAACAAACTGCGGACGCACGTTTCATTGTCGGATTTTGCTTAATTCTAAAGCATGGGGAATCACTGTGGCTTCCGACAAGTGAAAAACCTTTTTTTATGTCATGTCCGAGTCTAAATGCCATGATTGAAGATTCGTTTTTCGTAATAAAATACTTCCCGCCACCTTCAAGATTCCAATTTTCATTTTCCTTAATTGCTTTGAACCCAGCTGATTCGAGTTCCTTTTTTAAGTTCTCAACTGCACTCATATTTAGTCTTGACGAATCAAGAAAATTCATAAAATGTTTTAAATCCATTCTACATACCTCCATAAAAATATTATAACATATTCATGGAAATAATTCTTTAAATATTGGATAAAAAATAAAGTAAGTTATTAAAAAGCTGTAACATTTTTAGGTTGAAGAAAATTATAATAAATGATAATATAGAATAGAGGTGTGAAATGTCAAAAAAATATACCGGATTCATAGTCGCACTGACATTTTTAATGTTGGTTGTCGGGATATATTTTCTCGATGGACCGGATGCTATAAAAAACGTAATTTCAAATGTAAATATCATAACAATTAGGACTGTAATAGTTATGATGATTATATACTGGTTAATGCAAACTCTTATCACAAAGGAAATCGCAAACAACGTCGGACAGAATTTGTCTTTTAGACAGGCTTTGAAAACCTTTATGATTGGAGAGTTTTTTAGTGCAATCACACCGCTAGCAACGGGCGGTCAACCGATGCAAGTTATTTACTTAAATAAAAAGGGAATTACAAGTGGAAGGGCAACTTCGATTTTGGGAATTCAACTTTTTTTCTATCACATTGGAAGAATGATTATGACTTTGATTCTTACTTTTTTCTTCGCCTCTTTTTTCTATACAGGCGGCCATCCGTTTACTGTATTTATTGTGGTTGGAATTTTGATAAATATGGGACTTGCGATTTTTATGCTCATCGCAGCGTACAGGCCTGAGAAACTTTTAAAATTCTCAACAGCTATAGTAAATTTTCTAGCAAGGATTAAACTTGTAAAGAATAAAGATAAGATGATTAGGCGACTCCAAGAAGAAGTGAGCATGTTCTACAACTCAATCAAAGATTTTCGTGGACAGGAGTTCAAAGTTTATATTATTTTAATTTTGCAAAACATAATTTCGTTTGTGTTTTATTATGGAGTCAGTTATTTTGTTTTTCTTTCTTTTGATGTGAAAATTGATTCATTCCTTCTTTGTGTTGCGGCTCAAACAACGATTGCACTTGTTAGTGCATACATTCCGATGCCGGGTGGAAGCGTCGGGGCAGAGGGAATATTTTATCTTATTTACAGTCAAATTGTGCCTGAAGGAGCACCGATATTGATGGCGATTTTACTTTGGAGACTTATTTCTTATTACTTTACAATAATCGCATCATTTCCTTTTACACTCAATCTAAAATAGTTTGGAGAAATATATGGAATTTTTTGTTATTGGAATAAATCATCACAAGACGCCTATTGAAATAAGAGAGCGTTTTTCTTTCAGAGATACGGATATAATTGAATTTACCGAAAAGTTTGCTTTTACAAAGAACAGTGAAATTGTAATTTTGTCAACTTGTAATAGGTCAGAGATTTATATTTATTCGGACAACATTACAAAGGACGAGCTTTGGAACTATATCGAAAAATATTTCAAGACAAAAATTGACGAGGAATACAGATTCTACAAAACTGGAACCGAGGCGCTTCGCCATCTATTTTATGTTGCAATAGGTCTCGACTCGATGGTAGTCGGGGAAGACCAGATTCAAGGGCAGGTTATAAATGCCTATGAAACTGCAAAACAACTTGGTGGAGCGAAAAAATATTTAAATAAAGTTATGCGCGAAGTTATTTCGTTCTCGAAATATGTAAAAACCACTTCGCATGCTTCGGACATGCCGTCTTCAACAGCGTATTTGGGAATAAGAATGATTGAAGATAAGATTAATCTTTTAAATAAAAAGGCTCTAATAATCGGCATCGGTCAAATGGGTATGCTTGCATACAAGTACTTAGCGGAAAGAGGTGCTGACATCTCGATTGCAAACAGAACATACGAGAACTCTATAAAGTTTAAAGGTGAAAATGAAGATATAAATATAATTTTATACAGCGATGTGAATAAATACATTAGAGAGTGCGAAGTGGTAGTTGTGGCAACTGCATCACCACATACGATTTTGGACGAAGGGGATTTTATTCATTCATCTAAGAAGACTTATGTGCTTGATTTATCAGTGCCGAGAGGAGTAGACGAAAACGCAGGCGATCTTCCGAACGTCGAGCTTTATGACATCGACTCCATAAATATGGTTGCGAAGGAAAATTTGAAAGAGAAAGAGAAGATTCTGAAGGCGTATGCTCCTGAGATTGAAGACAAAATTGAAGAGATTTTAACTTGGGAAGAAAACACGAGAATGGACCCGGTTTTCAACAGTGCACAAAATTATATCGAAAGGCTTGCAAACGACACTGTTTCATATATAAAGGCAAAGACCAATCTTTCGAGCCACGAACTTAGGAAAGTCGAAAAAATTGTGAGATATTCAATAAATAAGGCATCGAGGGAGCCACTCATTTATGCAAAAGAGATGGAGCCGTCAAAGATGAAGGACGATGTTATAAAGTTTTTTGAGGAGATATACAATGAAGATTAAAATAGGCACGAGAGGAAGCAAGCTCGCTCTGACTCAGACAAATATGGTTAAAGATATGATTGAAGATGCGAATCCGAATGTTTCATGCGAAATTGTCGTTATAAAAACAAAGGGCGACGTCGATTTAAAAAATCCGATTCACAAAGTGGGAAAGGGAGTTTTTGTAAAGGAGATTGAAGACTCGCTCCTCAGAGGTGACATTGATTTGGCGGTTCATTCGATGAAGGATATGCCGAGCGACGAAACTGAAGGACTTATGTTTTTCGATCCGCCTAAAGCTGAGGACGCAAGAGATGTGCTTATTTCTTCAAGAAAAATAGAAAAGTTGTCGGAGCTTGGATCAGGCATTGTCGGCACCGGATCGCTTCGAAGGAAATTGCAAATCGAAACAATTTGTCCAAATATTTCGACGACGTCGATCAGGGGAAATATTGAAACTAGAATGTCAAAAGTCGGCGAAGATGGGATTATCGGAGTTGTACTTGCTTATGCCGGAATTTTAAGAGGGGGGTATGGCGACAAAGTTTCTTATGTGTTTGATAAATCGGAGATTGTGCCGTCTCCTTGTCAGGGGATTTTGGCAATTCAGGGAAGGAGAAATGATGAAAAAATTCTTGAGATAATTTCGAAAATAAGAGACGAGGAAACGACTGTTCGAATGAATATTGAAAGGGCATTTCAACGCGAACTTAATGCGGGTTGCCACAGTCCGATGGGGTTCAACGCCGAGGTTGATTTAAAAACAGGTGAGGCAATTTTAAGAGGATGTTTCGGAGATGAATCGAAAAATATTCTTTTAAAAAAGAGTTTATGTGTAAAAATTTATGAAGCGGAAGATGCTGCAAAAAATATTGCACGGGAGTTTAAAGATGCAATCGAAAAATAGCTCGAAAAGAAAATTTTTGGTCACGAGAAATCGCGAAAAATCTTCAAGACTTGCATCCGGTTTAAGAAAACTTGGGGTGGAGGTTTTTGAAATCCCGACAATTGAAATTGTTCCGATAAATGAGGCTGAGTTAAAAAAATGTGTGGAAGATTTTTCATTCACGCATTTGGTTTTTCACTCACAAAATGCAATAAAGATTTTTATGGATGAATTTTTAAAAAAGCAAGATTTGTCTGAATTAAAAAATGTGAAAATATATGTGGTTGGAAAGGCGACAAAAGAGGCAATTGAAAAATACGGCTTGGGCTGTGTCGCACCGAAGGAGAAGTTCACCGGCGATGAGATTGTAAAAATAATAAAAGAGGACGGTTTTAAAGAGCGAAAAATCTTTTTGCCGCACTCAAGGCTCACCCGAAAAGAACTCTTGGAAGAGTATAACACGCTTGGGGAATTTCATAACATTCCGATTTACGACAGTGTTATTCCAAAAGAAATCGAAGAATTGCCGGAGGATTTTACAGACATAATTTTTACAGCGACTTCAACATTTAAGAATTTTATAAAAATGTACGGCAAAGAAAGTTTGAGTGGGAAAAAGATATTTTCAATCGGACCTATAACAACGGACTCGATTCACGAGTGTGGTCTTAATGTTTATAAGGGGTCGGAATATTCGACTATAGATTCTATAATTGATTGTGTAGAGGAGGACTTAAAAAATGAGAATGAGAAGAATAAGAAATAATAAGATTTTAAGGGAAATGACGGAAGAGACAAGTTTAGATGTAAAAGATTTTATTTATCCGCTGTTTGTAGTTGAAGGTGAAAAGATAAAAAGAGAAATTCCTTCTTTGGTTGATCAATACCACTATTCTGTGGACATGCTCGACGATGAAATTAAGGAACTTGAGAGCCTCGGCATCAAAGCGGTCATACTTTTTGGAATACCTGATAAAAAAGACAGCGTTGGAAGCGGTGCATATGATGAAAACGGTATCGTTCAACGTGCTGTAAGAGAAATAAAAAAGAACCATCCGGACTTTATCGTTATCACTGACGTCTGCATGTGCGAATATACCGACCACGGACACTGCGGTATTCTTGACGACTGTGGGTGTGTTATAAATGACGAAACTATAAAATATATCGCACGCACAGCTCTTTCTCATGCAAAGGCGGGTGCAGACATTGTTGCACCGTCTGACATGATGGATTTCAGAGTGAGGGCAATAAGAGAAGCACTTGATGAAAACGGATTTAAAAATGTGCCGATTATGAGTTATGCCGCAAAATATGCATCTGCATATTACGGACCATTTAGAGATGCTGCAGGCTCCGCACCGAGCTTCGGCGACAGAAAGGGCTATCAAATGGATTTCCACAACTCCGACGAGGCGATGAAGGAAGTGGAACTCGATCTCGAAGAAGACGCAGATTTTATAATTGTAAAACCGGCACTTGCATATCTCGACATAATTCGTCGCGTTAAGGAAACATTCAACACAAATCTCGTTGTCTACAACGTGAGCGGCGAATATGCGATGATAAAAGAAGCGATAAAGAAGGGGCTTTTAAACGAAAGCATTATTTATGAAAATATGATTGCGATGAAGAGAGCCGGCGCAAAGCTCATAATCACATATCATGCGAAGGAAATGGCAAGACTATTGAAGGAGAGAGCATAATGAATTTATATGAAAGAGCTTTAAAAGTTATTCCGGGCGGAGTCAATTCGCCGGTCAGAGCATTCGGCTCGGTCGATATGGACCCGATATTTTTTGAAAAAGCTGACGGTGCTTATATTTATGACGTCGACGGCAACAAATACGTCGACTTCATCGATTCGTGGGGACCGATGATTTTGGGACACCGCCCGAAAGAAATTGTGGGAAATGCAAAGCACTATCTCGACGAAGCAATAACATTTGGTTTGCCGACGGAAGTCGAAGTTGAGATGGCTGAACTTTTCACAAAATACACGGGAACCGAAATGGTTCGTATGGTAAACTCCGGAACCGAAGCGACAATGAGCGCAATCAGACTCGCAAGGGGTTACACCGGACGCGATAAATTTATAAAATTTGAAGGTTGCTACCACGGACACAGCGACGGGTTACTTGTAAAATCGGGCTCAGGTACGCTAACATACAACGCACCGTCTTCGCTCGGTGTGCCGAAGGGAATTACGGACTACACAATTGTGTGTGAGTACAACAACATCGACGATGTGAAGGACAAAATCGCAAAATACGGCGACGACATCGCATGCGTTATCATAGAACCTATTGCAGGTAATATGGGCGTTGTTGTGCCGGATATTGAATTCATAAAAGAACTCAGAAAAATCACTGAGGAAAATGGCATACTTTTAATTTTTGACGAAGTTATAACCGGTTTTAGAACACAATTTGGCTCGATTTCAAAGGAATTCGGCGTTAAACCGGACCTTTTCTGTTTCGGAAAAATTATCGGAGGCGGTCTTCCGGTGGGAGCATTTGCAGGACCGAGAAAGATTATGGAAAAATTATCGCCGGTCGGCGGCGTTTATCAAGCAGGAACGCTTTCCGGAAATCCGCTCGCAATGAAAATGGGAAGAGATACATTAAAGACTCTTGAAGCACACAAGGACATCTACGACAGACTCGAAGAAATGGCAACAAGACTCGAAGCCGGTTTCAATAAAAACTTAAAAGAAACAGGCATTCCGGGAAAAGTCACGAGATATAAATCGATGATGAGTCTTTTCTTTGGAGAATTCGATCAAATAAAATCGTATAACGATGTAAAAAAAGCGGACACAAAAATGTTTGCAAAGTATTTCAGAGAAATGATTAAAGAAGGCTATATGTTTGCTCCGGCACAGTTTGAAGCTATCTTCTTCCAAGCTGCACACACCGATGAAATTATCGATGCTACAATCGAAGCAAACTTGAGAGCACTTAAGAGACTTTAATGAAAATAAGAACAATTACACGCGAGGACATTCCCGCAGCCATGAAAATGATAAACGAAGCAAAGGTCAATATGAAAAATATGGGAATTGACCAATGGCAAGACGGCAGCCCATCAACTGAAACATTGGAAAAATATGTGAAACATGAAAATGGGTTTATAAACGAAGATTTAACCGCATTCGGTGCGCTTGTCGAAAAAGATCCGGACTATAAGGATTACTTGAGCGGAAACTATGTAGTGCTTCATACATTCGTGGTGGACCAAAGTCTTCGGGGTAAAGGCGTTTCGGACGAATTTTTTGATGAGATTTTAAAAATTGCAATTGAAAAGAAATATGAAATTTTCGGAGTTGACACGCATCGTGACAATAAGGCGATGCTAGCTTTCATTAAACGTCACGACTTTACGAACCTTGGAGATGTTTTTATAGATGGAGTTAAACCGAGAATTGCATTTTATAAAAAACTTTAATTTAAACTGCGACACTTGTCGCAGTTTTTTAATATAGAAAATAGTAGGCTGTTGTGATATAATTTTAGTATAGTTACAAGAGGAGGCTAGATTATGAGATTGGATTGGAAAACATGTATTAGAGTAGGTATAAGCACAGTTTTAGTGTATTTATGTATTAGCTATTGGGGCAGTTTTGCAAAATTTGTAAAGACAGCGTTTGTTGCGGCGTCACCTATTATAATCGGAAGTGCAATTGCTTATATTTTAAATATACTCATGCGTTTTTATGAATCTCATTATTTTCCAAAGTCGAATAAAAAAGCTGTGGAAAAAAGCAGACGAGGAGTTTGTTTGCTCTTGTCTTTCTTAACACTCGTTCTAATAGTAATCATACTAGTTTGGCTTGTTGTGCCACAACTTATTGCAAGTATAACGGTACTTGTAAACGGTGCACCGAACACAATAAAGACAATAGTAAACAAAATAGAAGATTCAAAGTGGATAAAATCTGAATGGCTGGAGCCGATAAAGAATATAGATTGGAAATCTAAACTTTCGAATTTCACTTCGACCATAACATCAGGAGTCGGCAATGCTATGGGTATGGCTGTAAATGTAGTAGGAACAGTTTTCTCAAGTATTGTTACTACTGTTCTTTCAATTATATTTGCTGTGTATCTTTTGGTTGATAAGGAAAAAATTGGAAGACAATTCGATAAAGTTATGAGAAGATATATGAACGATAAATTTTTTGAAAGGACGAAATATGTTCTTTCTGTTCTCAATGATTCTTTCTCAAGTTTCATTTCAGGGCAATGTTTGGATGCAATGATAGTTGGAATTTTGTGCACAATAGGTATGTTTATTTTGAGACTTCCTTATGCGACAATGATCGGTGCGATAGTTGCATTCACAGCACTCATACCGGTTGCAGGCTCGTATATCGGTGCGGGACTTGGAGCATTTATGATTTTAACAGTATCGCCGATAAAAGCACTGATATTTCTTATTTTTATAATTGTGCTACAACAAACTGATGGAAATTTGGTATATCCGAAAATTGTAGGTTCATCAATCGGACTTCCGGGCATTTGGGTGCTTGCCGCAGTAACGGTAGGTGGTGGAATTATGGGTATTCTTGGAATGCTTATAGCAGTGCCGATTACTGCAACGTTGTATAAGATTTTAAAAGCTGACGTGAACGGCAAGCTTAATGAAGAGATAAAAAGTGCTCAAAAGTAAAACTAGGAGGATTTAATATGAAAGCAAAATTTTGGGGAAGACTTCGAATATTTTTATTTTTCGGTTATGTAATTGGAGCGGCAGTTGTTGCAGATCAAGTGAAAAATTCAACGACGTTGACACTTTTACTCATTTTACTCGGGCTGTTGTTTCTTATACCGGATTTGATTTTCTGGAGATGTCCGAATTGCAATAGATATTTAGGGAACCGCGTTCCGTTTTATAGGGAACATTTTTACTGCCCGTTTTGCGGCGAAGAAATAGAAGATGAATGACAAATAAAAAGAACGAAATGCATTTAAACATTCGTTCTTTTTTATTATGCCAGATTTATAATTTTGTCGAAATCCTTCAGCTCATCGTCAGAGCGAGGGTGAGTGATGTATATGATAGTTAAATCAGTTTTTAAAAGGAAATCATCTATTGTGTCCTTTGTCTCCTTGTCGAGACTCGACGTTCCCTCATCGAGTACAAGTACGTTTTTATTTCTAAGAATTTCTCTTAGAATAACAAGGCGCTGCCTTTGTCCACCCGAAATATTTTGTCCGTTGTTTGAAAGCACAGTTTCAATTCCATTTTTTTGAGAATTTATAAATGCTCGAAGGTCAAGTTTGTCGATTAATTTTTCCATTTTATCCATCGGCGGATTTTTTAAACCGAGAGTTATATTTTCTATTATAGATGTGTTAAAAAGATATGGGTCTTGACTAATAACTCCGATGTTGTCGTAGATACTTCTGTAGTTTATGTTTTCGATGTTGTCACCGTTTAAAAGAATCGCTCCGGATTTCGGCTCGAGTTCCTTTAGTATACTTTTTATTATCGTAGTTTTTCCGGAACCGGACTTTCCGGTGATTGCAACTTTTTCACCCTTTCCGATCGAGAATGAGAGGTCCTTTATAACGTCGTGGTCTCCATAGGAAATCGAAACATTTTCAAAGTCTATATTCTTGATGTCGGCGAGCTCTTTTACGTCAGTGTCGTATCTTTTTGGGAACAGCTTATCAATAATAGGGTTTATCGAATTAATTGTGCCGTATCCATTCAATAGAGAAGACACTCCGCCGTAAATGGTCTGTGAGAAATTGAAGAGCCCGACAATTGCACCGACTGAAATGTACCCGAGATATACAAGCACAAGACTTGCCAAAACATAAATAAATTGACTGAAAATGCTTGCGAATGAGATGAAACTTTCATATAAAGACATGTTCACATAATATTCATAGATGTCTTTCTCAAATTTTTCGGATATGTTTCCAATCTTTTCTTTAAAATTATTTTCGAGATTGTTTCTTTTAAATATACTGAATCCATTTAGGATATCCGTCAAAAAGGAGAGAAAAGTTTCACGTGAGTTACTGTAAAATGCACTTGTTTTCTCGATTTTCGGGGAAAGAAGTTTTGGTGTTATCATCGAGAGCACCATTGTGAGCGGGAAAATAAGGATATAGCTCCAATGGACAAGCGCAGCTCCGACAAGCGAGAAAATAATTGAAACGGCTGCACGAACGATTTGAATATATGCGCCGACTCCGTTGTTTCTTATGTAGCTTGTGTCGGTCGAAAGCTGACTCACATACGAGCCGCTTGAGCTGAAATCAGAGACACCGGTTGCATTTATTATTGCAAATGCCGAGTCGTTTCGAATGTCATTAATGATATATTGAGAAAGCTTGTAGCCCGAAAGTGAAGTGAGCCTCTTTACAACGACAAGTGCAAGCATAGAAACAAGCGAGTAGACAAGCGTTGTGAGAAACGCATGTTTGTCCTGTGCAATGGCTTCGTTTGTAAGATTGATGTTGAAAAAAGTGTTTACCAGCCAAATAAGGTTTTCAACAATTACGAGTGCGAGAAATGTAAAATTCTTTCCGGGATACTTTTTTAAGTACGATTTAAGTGTTTTGTTTATCATGTTCTCCTCCTTAATATGAATTTAATTGTATAAATCGCTATAATATTATTATAACATATTTACAATTATATTCTACCATATATATATATATCAACAAAATAAAAATTTATGTTTAACAATTTTAGTCGTATAAAAATATCAAAACTAATCTAAATTAAAGATTCAAAAAAATACCCCGGACATGTAATGCCCCCTTAAATCCGGACACGGAAATAAGGGGGCATTTTAATGAATAAAATAACATATGAAGAGAAATTAAAAATAGTAAAAGAAAACCAAG